>OLVT01001844.1_pt1 | contig 16176 bp, 16 predicted proteins | sample 1673241 | NCBI WGS metagenome assembly OLVT01 (sample SAMEA3178936, study PRJEB25190) | human gut metagenome | biome: human gut; feature: human-associated habitat; material: faeces | place: Austria | collected 2013 | reverse complement strand
CCGCCGCTTACGCGACGCCTCTCCACTTAAAACTTCATATTTTCCTACATAGAGGTCTTTTTGTGCTGTCCGCACAATCTGGAGCAGTTCATTTGCACCCTTACGGTCTTTTCTAGATAACTTTTTATTCTTCTTACAATTTCCATAGTGTAGCAATCCGTATATTATAGGAACATAATCTCTCTTTCTCATAAACTGATTGAGCCAATCATATTTTTCTCTGTTTCCATTATAAAAACATGAACCCCCCATTTCATATATAAAATGACGCTTTCTTTGCTCCTTTGAGTGCAAATCTTCTCTTATAAATGTCTGGCATAAAATCAACTCCCTTGAAATAAAAGCAATCTTTTGACAAAAAGAATCCTTAGGTAACCAATGCAATGAGTCACATACATAGATACAAATAGGCTACCCCGCACGATCGTTTGATTTGCTATTTATTTCTCTTCATCTGAGCAAATTTCCTCTATATCTCCCGCACCAAGATCAATCAGCAAGCCACAGCACCGCGCCCATTGACTTGTGTCAGGCGCAAAGGCTTCATAAAAATCAAGAAAAGGATCTTCTCCCATCATAGAATAAATGATATCTATTTGGCTTTCATAATCCTCTGCACACTGAAGCTCATAAGAAGGATTGATATTGTCATAGACCCATTCATTGATTTCTTCATCAGGTACTTTCACAAACAATTGGAAAAGTTCAATCACTTCTTTTAAAATACTATGGTCAAAATTCTCCCACTCTTGCAGCCAGACACCAAATATTTCTTCATAGATTTGGCAAAATTCATCCCACCTCTCAGAACGAGGTGCAAAGGCTTCATAAAATTCCGGGAAGGGATCACCAAGTTCTTCATTGTCAATGAAATCTCCATCTTCCATATCTTCTAAGAACATTTCGTTTGCCGGAACATTTTTCTCTACCCATTTTTTCACAACCTCTTTATTGGGTTCCTCTAAAAATGATGCAAAATAATCTACGGCTGACGCAAGGACATCTGGGTCATATTCGTTCCACAAATTTTTCATGGAAAATCCTCCTCCCTTTCCATCATCTGAAACAAATTTGATATATCTTTATTATATCAAAAGAAATCCCCTTGTTAAGTTTTTATAAACCAAAAGAAGGCTGACACATCTTATATTTTCTAAAATATACCAAGAATGTAAATGTTCTTTACCACAAATATCACCCTGTTTTTCAATTAATCGTATATAAAAAAGCAAAACAAAAAGCGACACCATTTTCATGATATCGCTCTTGTAAAACGCTGTATTTTTTTGTTTTTCCCTGTCGAAAAACGCAATTTCTATTATTCTTCCTCCAACTTTCCTAAGATAGTGATCCGTATATTATGGGAACATCATCCCTTGGCATAAACGGATTGAGCCAAATCATATCCCGCGGTTTTTTTTCATGCAAGAAAATCCTGTTCTATCTCCAAAATAATGTTTTATTGGGATTTTTTAAGCGTCTTGATAGAGTTTAGAATTTCCTCTAAAAAGCCGGCGCCCGCATTCTGTTCTTGTTCTATTCTCTTTTGCAGTTCTTGAGATATTTTAAGTTCCACAGAAAGCAAAGCGTATTTCGCGTTTTTTCTTCTTTTGGAGAGCGGGGTCACATCCAGCACTTTACACCAGATGCTGTTGGGCATAAGCTGCAGCATATGGTGCAGAACCTGCACCGCATCCCCAAAATATAGCAGTTCTCCTGTATCGTGAACAAACGTCATCAACCCAAAATTGCCTTTCCCCGATAGTGTCCCTATGCGCCCATCTTCAGAAAAAAGCATAACGTCGTCATTTTCACCTTGTTTCAATAACAGCTTTTGACCTGTTTGGATATGTTCAAATCTTTCTTTGATTTCATCTGTGTCAAGACCAGATACTTTTATTTCCCCCTTCATCATTTCTTTGCATACATCAAGATAGTAAAAATCATCCCGCTTTCTATTGCTTTCTCCTGCTTCCCCGCCCCTTAGCAACGATTCAAAATAACTTTTTGGTTTTCCCCATGTTTCCAGGTACTGCGCTTCAATATCTTCCGCGCTTAACGGTGGTTCTTTAGATGGATCATATTCTTCGCTATGAGGATCTTGATAAATCTGGATATAGCTTTGCGTCAATTTCGCGCTTCCGGCAGGAGAATAGAATGATTCCATATAAGGCTGCGTTTCCTGAATGCCGCCTTCATTATGTATCTCTGCATAGAGCTCTATATCTGGATTATCCGCGCTTATTTCCCGAAAAACTGTTTCATACTCTAAAACCGCTAACCATCGGCGCACCATATATCCGCAGGAAAAAAAACCTACCTGATCCATTTCTCCTGCTTGGTCAAAATTTTCTGTGAGACCATATGGCTCCCCAGCTTTACCCACTTCAGTCGGTTTTAAAAACATTTCGTATAGATAGCTGTATTCTGTTTTCAGAGTCGCTTGTTCCGCCATAAAACGCAGCGCTTTCATAACATCTTTTTTTGTTCCCTTGATGGCAAATCTTCTTTTATAAACATCCGGCATAAAAACAACCTCCTTCCGAAACAAAAACGGTCTTCTAAATATAAGAATACTGCATTCGAACAACCGATCTAATGATATCTATTTTGAGATAAAAATGCATTGTAAATTCTTGCACTGTTTTTGGGATCTCTTTTTCAATTGATTCCTCTGTGTCTGAGCAGATTTCCTCTATCTCTCCAGCGCCAAAATCGAGCAGCTATCCGCAGCACGATACCCATGGAATGGTATCTGGTCCAAAGGTTTCATAAAATTGGAGGAAGGGAGCATGGAGATCTTCATTGTCAATGAAATCTCCCTCTATCACCTTCCACATCCTCAAATTCTACCTCCATGCGGAGATCTTTGTCATGCATCAACTTTAAGAGCAGATCATACCGCCCTGTTGTCAGCGGGCTTACCGGCTTTCCGTTTATTCCGGATTGATCCTCTATTTCCCTTATGCGAAAACAATAAAAAGCCGCATAAAAAATGTTTCACACTGTCGTCTCTCAATTTTCGAGGTAATGCTGGACCTGCATCGCAAAACTCTGTTATCATTCCACCTCGTCCGGACGGTAATCATTGATCGACTTATAAATTTCACAAAATTCTTCCCATGCCTTTGTATCTGGAGAAAAATCTCTGCTGAATTGTGGGAACGGGTCCTCTAAAAACTCTTGCAGCTCGTATATGATCTGGTCATGATCGGGCGCCCAGTTATCAAATATATCCGTAAAACAAATATTGTCCGCTACCCATTCGCTCAGTTTCTCTGTGTCGGGATTCGTACAAAACTGAGCAAGATAGCCCACCGTTGCCTCGCTGCCGGAATCATCACTGAGAACAGCCTCACATGTCATCCGCTCATAGTGTAATTCACCGTCCTCGCTTGTAAATACGCCTACCTCATGGTTACGGAGACCCATGCCGCCCTCTTTGTCCTCAAAGTCAACTTCCATGCTGAGCGCATTCTCCTGCATCAGCTTTAAGAGCAGGTCATACTGCTCTGTTGCCAGCGGACGTATAGGCTCTCCGTTTCTTTCTGGCTGATCCTTGATCCACGACCTCGTCCAGCTGTCAAAATCCCCCAGCGTTCCGGAAAACGACCACCGTCCGCTGCCGTTGAACTCTATTGTTGTTTTGTCGACTGTAGGATATTCATATACCCGCATACCATACTCGCCGTAAAATTTCCATGCGTCCAGAACCGGTCTCAACGCTTCCACAGCCGCTTCGGTCCAGTCTCCTTTCAAAGTAAGTGTTCCATTCGCACTTGAAATGTTTGCCATGCACGTCCCTCCTTAAAATTTTATCTGCGTCTTCCTCTTTCCAATGTTGTCCGCCAATCACCATTCTGCGTCTTCCACAAATTCAGAAATGCCGTTTTCCCGGTCATAGAAAAATCGTACATGGGTATTTTGCAGTTCTCCTTCTTCTTCCGGTGGTACCCAAAGCCCTGCGTCCCATGATACCGACTGTATGGAATCGGTCAAGCGTTTCCGGTTTTCAAACGCCTCCTGCATCAATGCCACTTGATCTTCATTATAATAAAATCCCTTCGGAAAATCAGGTGATGAAACGTCCTTGAGATTCACTTCTGCCAGCAGCATCAACAGACACTCCAGCACTTCCTCTACTTTTGTCGGGTCTTGCGGGGACATAAAATCCTCCGGGTCGATATCAATCTCGTCTTCTTCCACTTCAAACATCACATTCCAGGGAATATCCGCATCCCGATATTTTTCCAGCAATTTCGCAATTTCCTCACTTTTCATATGAATAATCACAAATGAACTGCTGCTGGAATTGGTGACAAAATCTGTTCGGATCTTCATAAAACATCCCTTCCTTTTTTTCCTCCTGCATCAGACGCTTTTTGCCGATGTATCGCCCATCCTGCGTTCCGCTTCCGCCCCTTACAGCGCTTCAAATGGATACCCCTTCTCTTCGGCAAATTGCTCCGCATAAGATCCCGCAGGCGCATGAATGGTGAACTGCGGACATCCAAAAAACGAATAGCCATGCGCACAGTCGTAAATCTTCGTCACACTCGCCGGCAGTGTAACATCACGCAGGCTTTCACAATCGGCAAATGCGTCATACGCAATCTCCTCAACCCCTTCTAACAGGATCACTTCTGTTAAGTCCACACAAGCCATAAACGCAGCTGGAGGAATCTCTTTTACGCTGCCGGAAATGGTCACGGAAGTCAGTGCAGTGCTTACAAACGCCTGTTCCTGAATGGTTGTAAACCCCTCCGGGAAGGTAATGCCCGTCAGATTCTCAAGACAATCCTCAAAAGCATCCGAGCCAATTTCCCGCACCCCGTCCGGTATGGTCACCTGCCCGCCTTCGCCATTGTAACGCACCAGCACATCATATTCGACCACAAATTCCTCTTTTTCCTGTAATTCATCCGCTTCATTCATTTCATTTGATTCTTTCGCCAGTTTGCGATCCGGCACATATAAATCCCCGCCGGAAGCTCCGTTTATGGCACCCCATTGCTCCCCGTCGATTTTACAGGTATACGCCTGTGTCATACAATCATACGTATACACCTGGGCATATTCATTTTCCGGATCATATACTTCTGTCCCGGCAACGGCAATTTTGGCAATCTCCTGCATAGATGGAATCTTTTTGACTTTTTGGATAAATTTGTCATCATCCGTTAAAATCGGCTCTCCGTAGCATTCGATAGAATCCTTGAGCATGTCCACCAGCACCGCGATATCGGGACACTCCGCCAGCTCCTTCGGGCTGAGCATTGCGGAAACTTCCGCATATTCCCCAGGTCCGAACGGTTCTTCATAGCCCAAAGCCTCATATCTCAGCTTTTTTCCATTTTTCAATTCTATCATCAGGTTCAATGTAAAACTGCTGCTGCTGGAATTGGTTACAAAATCTGTTCTGATCTTCATTTTTACTTCCTCTTTCTCTTTGGCTTCATTTCCATTTCGTTTATATATTACGCAAAGTCTTTTTTCCTAATAATTATTCAGATAATCCCGCGAACTTTACCAACTTCCATCCTATCTGCGTGAAGTACTCCATGAGAAGGTTAAATCTTTTCGCGTGACAGTTCCTATTTTCTCAGAACATCTCATACTCGCTGATTTTCTTCTCACGATCGTAACGAAAAATAGCGTCGCTGCCGCTTTCCGCTTCCTCTTCCTCGTCCATACCCCATTCGGCAATACCGGTATGCCAGTCCACTGTCTTGATAGAATCGGTCAGTTCTTTCACCCTTTTATTCGCTTCCAGAAGCATCTTCACCTGTTCTTCGCTGTAATCATAATCTACCGGGAACTCCGGCGATTCCACATCTTCTAAATTGACCCCGGCAAGCATATCCAGCAAGGCAAACAGCACTTCCTCCACACAGGTCGGGTTCCTCGGCACAAATATGTCATCCATATCTTCAATATGGATCATATCATTATCTATTATGAAATCCGTCGTCCAAGGAATATCAGCGTTTCGGTACTTCTCAAGAAACTCTCCAAGCGCTTTGCTCTTGATGTGGATAATCCCAAAGGAACTGCTGCTGGAATTGGTGACAAAATCTGTTCTGATTTTCATATAATTTTCCCCCTTATTCTATATATTGCTTGGTCGAACGGCTGCAAAGCACAATTTCCCGCATCAGCGGACATCCGCCCATACAAAGTTCCCGCTTTTCACACGCCGGACAAGCGCCTTTCATCCGATTCCTGAAATTTTCAAATTCCAGGCTATTCCACGCCTCCTCTATGGTATACGTCCGCAGGGAAACCTCATATTTCCTTTCCTGATCAAAACTGCACGGCGTCATCTGCATATCCGCACTGATATAACAGCTGAATCTGCCGCCTTCACAGGTATCCAAAGACGCCGGATGAATATTTCCGCAGAAATTCACTGCTCCCGGCACGTGACAGCTGTCCATCCCCACTTTAAACGTATGCTGGGCGTCTATCTGCGCAAAGAAATCTTTCACCCTTGAGTCATCTGCCAAAAGTACATTTTCTGCCGTCCCCTGCCCCACTGGCTTATGTAAAAGGAAAATCACCGCATTGATGCCCTTCGGAAAATCATTTTTCTGCAGCCGTTCTATGGCTTCCTCTATGCTGTTTTGCCCCAATACATAATGAATATTTGTTTTCACGCCTGCATCCAGTAATTGCTGTATCGCCCGCAAGGTATAGCTGCTGCGGTACCAGCTGACCGCTACCGCACCGCAATATTGCTTGCAAAGCGCCGCGATTTCCGGCGTCATTCCATAGCCGGACGTGGTAAAATTCGGCACTAGCTGATTTTCCCGGCAAATCTTCAAAATCTCCGCAAACTGTTCGTGCTGATCCGGGTCTCCTCGTCCGCCAAGGGCAAACTGATTGGTTTTTCCCTTGCATTGTTCGGCGATCCAGCGGAAATCTTCTACCGTCATATTGGGCTCTTCTTTCCATAATCCACTTTGGTAGCAACCCACACCAGCCTTGGCGCAGAGTCCCGTCTTGCCATGAATGCAGTGCCCCATAATCCCTACATCAATCAAATGCGGAAAAGATGCCTGAAAGGGATCTTTTCCCGTGTCCCTCCCTTTGTCATCTAATATTCCTGTCCGTACATAAGCGCCGGTTTCCGTATCAAATGCGTACTTGAAACAATATTTTGTATCTTCTATTACATACCTCATCATGTTTCACTTCTTCCGTTTTTATATTTTCGCTATTTTCCCGCATTTTTTTGTTTGCATTTTATTCATTATAACATTTTTTTATTTTTATTTCTACCGTATTTAATAAAAACAGATATATCTCTATACATATTTTTTCATTTTTTCGTGTAAAATTCCCTCATGTTTTTTACGCACTATATCGCGTGAAAAAAGATACTTTAAAACAGTGTATAAATGAAACTCACATTTTATAAAGAAATAATGCAATTTGTTATGATTTGCAACAATATTTTTCAAAAGTATGGATCTCCTATCGAGATCTTTTGCTGTTTTGCAAAGCAAAAGCGCGGTACGAATTCGATTTTCATACCGCGCTTTCTTTGTAAAAAGTAGTTTCTATAAAATTTCTGTTATAGCTGTCCTTGATGCTTTCTCACGCTTCATAAGAATCTATTTCCTCTATATCTTCCGCCCCCATATCTATGAGTAATCCGCAGCACCACGCCCATTCTTTTGTGCCAGGCGCAAATTTCTCATGAAACGCCAAAAAAGGGGCTTCTCCCATCATAGAATAAATAACATCCACTTGACTCTCATAATCCTGCACAAACTCCAATGCCCAAGAAGGGTTGATGTTATCCCGTACCCAGTCTTCTATCTCTGCATGAGGCTCCTTAACGAACAACGCAAAAAGTTCAACAACCTCTTGCAAAACTTTCGGATCGAAGGTATCCCACTCTTGCAGCCAGACACCAGACATATCTTCACAAGTTATGCAAAATAAATCCCATCTTTCTGAATGCGGCGAAAACGCTTCCGCAAATTCTGGGAACGGGTCAAGGAGTGCTTCATTATCAAGGAAGTCGCCGTCATCCATATCTCCGGTAAATACTTCTGTTGCCGGAACATGTGTCATCACCCATTCACGCAGGATTTCTTTATCCGGTTTTTCCAAAAATTCCGCAAAATAGTTCACTGCTGCCATTAGGGCATCTTCATCATAATTTTTCCATGAATCTTTCATGTCAAATATGTCAAGTCATCCTCCCTTGCGATCCTCTTGGAAATACCAGCAAAACAACTTCTGCATTTTTCCAAAAAACTATTTTCCAATGTCTTCCTCACGGAAAAGTATTTTACGCCTTATAGCATTTTGAAGCTTTGTAAACTTTCTGCTGAAATCACTCTTTATTCCTCCTCCAGCTTCAGCACGCTCATAAATGCCTGCTGAGGTACTTCTACGCTGCCAATCTGGCGCATTCTCTTTTTCCCTTCCTTCTGTTTTTCCAACAGTTTTTTCTTACGGGAAATATCACCGCCGTAGCATTTCGCCAATACATCTTTACGCAGGGCGCTGATGGTTTCTCTGGCAATGATCTTGCTGCCGATAGCTGCCTGAATGGGAATTTCAAACAGATGTCTGGGAATTTCTTTTTTCAGTTTTTCGCACATCTTTCTGCCCCGTTCCACAGCGGAATCTTTATGAACAATAAAGGACAGTGCATCCACAGGTTCTCTGTTTACCAGAATATCCAGTTTCACCAGTTCACTTTCTTTGTAGCCCACCAGACTATAGTCAAAGGAAGCATAGCCGCGGCTTCTGGATTTCAGTACGTCGAAGAAGTCATAAATGATTTCATTCAGAGGCATTTCGTAGATGAGCATGGCTCTGCTTTCATCCAGATATTCCATGCTGATATAATCCCCACGGCGCTGCTGACACAGTTCCATGATAGGTCCGATATAATCCTTAGGCAGCATGATTTCTGCCTTTACAATGGGTTCTTCCATTTTCAGGATACGGGCAGGGTCAGGCATGTTGCTGGGGTTGGACAGATCGAACTGTGTTCCGTCTGTCAGATACACTTTATAAATAACACTGGGGGCGGTTGTTACCAGATCCAGATTATATTCTCTTTCCAGTCTTTCCTGAATGATTTCCAGATGCAAAAGTCCCAGGAATCCACAACGGAAACCAAAGCCCAGAGCCACAGATGTTTCCGGTTCAAAGAACAGGGAAGCATCGTTGAGCTGCAATTTTTCCAGTGCATCACGAAGGTCAGGATACTTTGCGCCGTCGGCAGGGAACACACCGCAGTAAACCATGGGGTTTACTTTCTTATAGCCGGGCAGTGCTTCCGCTGTAGGTCTTGCCGCTTCTGTTACCGTATCACCTACGCGGGTATCTGCCACGTTTTTGATGCTGGCAGTGAAATAACCTACCATGCCTGCGTTCAGTTCATCTACAGGCAGGAAACGACCGGGACCAAAAATACCAACTTCCACAACGTCAAATTCTTTGCCTGTTGCCATCATTTTGACTTTGGAGCCTTTGCGGATGCTGCCGTCAAAGACACGCATCAGAACGATAACACCACGATACTGGTCATATACGCTGTCGAAAATCAGTGCTTTCAGAGGTGCATCCACATCGCCGCTGGGCGCGGGAATATCTGTGATGATACGTTCCAGCACTTCTTCGATGTTCACGCCGTTTTTGGCGGAAATTTCCGGCGCATCTTCTGCGGGAATCCCGATAATATCTTCAATTTCCTGTTTTGCCCAAGCAGGGTTTGCGCTGGGCAGGTCGATTTTATTGATAACGGGCAGGATTTCCAGATTATTATCCAATGCCAGATATACGTTTGCCAATGTCTGCGCTTCAATACCCTGTGCTGCGTCTACAATCAGGATTGCACCTTCGCAGGCTGCCAGAGAGCGGGATACTTCATAGTTAAAGTCCACATGTCCCGGAGTATCGATGAGGTTGAATTCGTATTCTTCCCCATTGTTTGCGCGATAAATCAAGCGAACTGCCTGGGACTTGATGGTGATACCTCTTTCCCGTTCCAGATCCATGTTATCCAGTACCTGTTCCTGCATTTCGCGGTCGGTGAGCAGACCTGTTTTCTGGATCAATCTATCTGCCAATGTGGATTTGCCGTGGTCGATATGTGCCACAATACAAAAGTTTCTGATATGACTTTGTCTGTCTTTGGACATCCATATTCCTCCTAAATCTCAAGTATTTCTTTCACAAAAAAAGCTGCCCTTTTCCTTTGCATTCTCGCAAAAAGCAACTTTTGTTTTCATCCAGTCTGGAAAAACGCCTGTTTCCCCATGATATTTTGCTTATTATATCATAGTTTTCCCGTCTGCGTCAAAAGAAACCTTTGCAAACAGGGCTTTTCCATGAAAAAAACAGGAATCTGTCAGTGACAGCTTCATCATAAAACAAAATAGCCAGAATCCTTTTCGTTTTAAGGATTCTGACTATTTTATGATTCTCAATATCTTCCATTGGAACCCTATCCACAGGTTCCCTTTTTTCTCAAGAGATTTCCACAAAATCTCTCTGCTTATTCCACATCCAAGTCCAGTCTGGGTTCTGCTTCTTCTTCCACAGCGGTTTCCATGACACCGTCTGTCAGTATAGGCAGACCATAGTGTTCACGGACTTTATTTTCAATTTCTCTGCACATGTCAGGGTGTTCCTTCAGGAATGTTTTGGCGTTTTCACGTCCCTGACCGATACGGGTTTCCCCATAAGCGTACCATGCGCCGCTCTTGTTTACAATATCCACTTCGGATGCCAAGTCCAGAATATCCCCTTCTTTGGAAATACCCTGACCGTAAACAATGTCAAATTCCGCAGTCTTGAAGGGAGGTGCCACTTTGTTTTTGGCAATTTTCACTTTCACGCGGTTCCCTACAAAGTCTGTACCCTGTTTGATGACATCAGACTTACGGATATCGATACGGATAGAAGCATAGAACTTCAGGGCACGACCACCGGTAGTCGTTTCAGGGTTACCGAATGTGACACCAATCTTTTCACGGAGCTGGTTGATGAATACAACAGTACAGTTGGATTTTTTGGTGATACCAGTCAGTTTCCGCAGAGCCTGGCTCATGAGTCTTGCCTGCAAGCCCATATGGGAATCCCCCATTTCCCCTTCGATTTCCGCACGGGGAACCAGAGCCGCAACAGAGTCCACAATAACAATATCAATGGCGCCGCTGCGTACCATAGTTTCTGCGATTTCCAGTGCCTGTTCGCCGTCGTCAGGCTGGGAAATATACAGATTGTCAATATCTACACCCAAAGCCTTTGCATAAGTAGGGTCCATAGCATGTTCCGCGTCGATGTAGCCCGCAATGCCGCCACGTTTCTGCACTTCCGCTACCATATGCAAAGCAACGGTTGTTTTACCAGAAGATTCTGGGCCATATACTTCGATGATTCTGCCCTTAGGCACACCACCCACACCCAGAGCGATATCCAGACTCAAGGAGCCTGTGGGAACCACTTCCACGTTCATTTTTGCGCTGTCGTCACCCAGTTTCATTACCGCGCCTTTGCCGAACTGTTTTTCAATCTGACTCAGAGCCGCGTCCAATGCTTTTTGTTTATCTTCAAATTTGATTTCGTCTTTGCTGTCTTTTGCTTTTGCTGCTGCCATGCCGCAACCACCTTTCCAAATAAATCGAACTTATGTTCTCATTTTACTCGATTTCACTGGTACTGTCAACCGCTTTTTTTCGTCCCAAAGGGGCTTCTGCCAACAATACTGCCCCAAAGATCAGGATACAGCCCACATATCCTCGCAGGGTCAGCCGTTCTCCATAAAGCACCGCGGAAATCACTGCCGCAAAAATAGATTCCGTTGTGATGATAAGAGCTGTTTTACTAGCCGAAGTATACCGCTGTCCTACAGACTGGAGCACAAAATACACCCCTGTGCAAAGGATACCTGCGTTGAGGAAATTCCCCACCGCTCCCAGAGAAAGAGGTGGCACCTCTCCCCCCATCATGAGGGAAATGAAAAAGGCAAGAACTGCCACCACCGCATTTTCCACCAAAGCAATGTGTACCGAATCACAAGCGGCAATCATCCGCCCCATGAGTGCCATTTGCAGGGAAAAAGCGATGGATGCCCCGAAGGACAGCACCGCCCCTAAGTCCAATCTGAGTCCATCTGTCACAGACAGCATAGCAACACCGATCACTGTCACCACTGCCGCCAGAATCACACTGACTGCCGGTTTCTGCCGAAAGGCAAACCAGCAGATAAAAGGCACCACCACCGCCTGTGTGTTGCATAGAAAAGCATTAACGGATGGTGTGGTATACTGCAATCCCAATGTGAGAAGCAGGAACGTTGCTGCCAAAAGCAATCCCAATATGCTGCCCACTTTCCATTCTGCTTTGGTGATGTTTTTCCATGCTTTCCAGTAGAAAATCCCCAAACAAAGGGCTGCCACCAGAAATCTGCCAAAAATCACCTGATAAGGGGTATAGCCCCAATCCAACAGATATTTGCTGCTGATAAAGCCGCTGCCGCCGATGAATGCTGCCAGAAACAGCAGCAAATCTCCCTTATGCTTCATCCTGCAACGCCTTCCGCAGTAAATCCAGTGCATAGAAAGCGGCACGTTCCCGAATCTGATTCCGTTTGCCTGTATAGCGGTATTCTGTTACGGTTGTTTTGCCATTTACATGGATACCGATATAAACCAGACCTACAGGTTTTTCTTCTGTGCCACCGTCAGGGCCAGCAATGCCTGTGGTGGAAACGCCAATGGATGCGCCGCTGGTTTTTGCCACGCCTTCTGCCATTTCCGCAGCCACTTCTCTGCTCACAGCAGTATATTTATCCAGTGTTTCCGCTTTCACGCCCAAACGACGCATTTTCGCTTCATTGGTATAAGTCACGCAGCCTTCCAGCAGCACTTCGGAAATGCCGGGATATTCCACCAGCGCGGAAGTCACCAGACCACCTGTGCAGGATTCTGCCACAGCAATGGTCTTTTTCCCTTCCAGCAGCATCTGTGCCACAACCGTCTGCATATTGGTTTCCCCTTCGGCATAAACAGCGTTACCCAGACGTTCTTTCAAAGCCGCTTTCACAGGCGCGATCAGTTCATGAGCTTCTTCTTCAGATTTTGCTTTCGCTGTAATGCGCAGGATGGATTCGCCGTATTTTGCGTAAGGCGCAATGGTAGGGTTTGTCTGGGCATCAATGATGTCTTTCACCAGTGTTTCCATAGCACTTTCCCCTACACTTGCCACACGCAGGATTTCGGAAACGAAAGTATATTCCTGTTTTTTCTGCAAATAGGGTTTCACCTGATTTTCAAACATGGGCATGGTTTCCTTGGGAGGGCCGGGCAGCATAGCAATGATTTTGCCGTTTTTCTCCATGATGATACCGGGGGCAGTGCCGTTGTCATTGTAAAGGACAATACCATGTTCCTTGGGCACCATAGCCTGTTTCCGGTTGTTTTCTGTCATGGTTCTGCCTGTGCGTTTGAAATATTTTTCGATTCTGCCCAGCGCTCTTTCATCCAGCACCAGTTCTTCCCCGAAATATTCCGCCGCTGTTTCTTTTGTCAGGTCGTCTTCTGTGGGACCAAGTCCACCTGTGGTGATGATCAGGTCCGCACGTGAAAATGCCTGAAAAATGGTATCTTTCAGACGTTTGGGGTTATCCCCCACCACTGTCTGAAAATAAACTTCAATGCCAAGCTGTGCCAGTTCTTTGGACAGATACTGGGCATTTGTATTCAAAATATCTCCCAGCAGGATCTCCGTTCCTACTGCAATGATTTCTGCTTTCATTTCTGCACCTCCAAAAAGTTATCTTCTGATATGATACGCCTCTTTTGCCTTTCTTACAAGGTCTCTTTTGCCAGCACCTCTGTGTAATGGTCAGGGTCTGTGTTGCCTTCGGTGCTGATGAGGAGTACCACACTATTTTCATTCAGTCCCAGTCTGGCTTTGATTTCCACCAAATCAGGATTCTGAGTCAATTCATACAAAAGCCCCATACCAACAGCGCCGGATTCCCCGGAAACGACTTTGTCATCCCCAGCCAGAGGTTTGCCCAGCAGCCACATGCCTTCTTCTGTCACAAAGTCAGGACATGCGGCATAAGCCACAGGGAAATCCCGCAGTGTGGGATAGGTCACCAGACAGGGTTCCGCACAGTTCAGCCCAGCCATAACAGTTTCGCAGCTGCCAGTGGACGCATGAGGTTTGCCATCATTGATTTTCGCCGATTCAAAAATACACGCCACAGTGTCCGGTTCTGCAATGATGACTTTTGGCAATTTTTCGCCGTAATGATTCACCAGATACCCCAGTACACCCCCAGCAAAAGCACCGACACCAGCCTGCAAAATCACCAAATCCGGTGCATCTACGCCTTTTTCCTTGAGCTGTTCCACAGCTTCTTTCGCCAATGTGGTATAGCCCTGCACGATATAAGTCGGAATTTTTTCATAGCCTTCCCATGCTGTATCCTGCACCATGGTCCAGCCATTTTCTTCCGCTCTTTTGTTAGCCATGCGGACGGTATCGTCATAAAAATAGTCCGTCACCAGAACTTCTGTGGCGCCCACATCACGGATTGCCTGCACGCGGCTTTCCACAGTGCCTTTGGGCATATAAACATAAGCCTGACAGCCGAATTTCTTCGCCGCCCAAGCAACACCTTTGCCATGATTGCCATCGGTAGCAGTGATGAACACCATATCTTTGATTTTTTCCTTATTTTCTTCGGAGCAAATCTGAGAAAAATCCGCTTTTTCCAAATCCAGCCCCAGTTTTTCGCAAATGACTTTGGAAACAGCATAAACGCCGCCCAGTCCTTTGAATGCATTGAGCCCAAAGCGGTGGGATTCATCCTTCACAAAAAGATTTCCCAGTCCCAGTTCCTTTGCTCTTGCAGACAATTCCGCAAGAGGTGTCACTGCGTAACCGGGTACGGAGCTGTGAAATGCCGCGATTTTTTCCACAACTTCCTCCGCTAAAAAAGCAGAAGCCTGTCCCTGCCGCTTTTCCGCTTCTATGATGCCAATGCCGTTATTTGTCCATGTGATCTGCCGTTCCAAAACCATTCCTCCTTTTTTACTGCACTGACACCATTGTAACGAAAACATGCTAAAATTGCAATTTCCCCAGCGAAAAACGCAGGAATCCTGTTCTTTTCCTTTCCTAATACATCATTGCACGAAAAAAAGATTGGTGCTATCATAAAAGAAAAAGGCGTTTCCATTTTCTGCAAAGGAGGGGATTTCATGCAAGGATTATACAAACTGGCACTTGTTGGAACGAAAGAACAACTCACCGATTTTCTGAAAAAAGTCAATGACGGCGATCCTGATTCTGTATTCAATGAATACGCCGTGGAAGAATGCTCATGTACGGTAAGGAAGCAAGCAACCGAAAACAAGAGATAGACCGCCAGCACTACACTATTCCGAACCAAAGACCAAAAGATAAGCATTGTGGGAAAATCTAAACTTTTGGATTTTCCTACAATGCCAACTACGGCGGAATCCCTCCCACTCCTTATATCTTTCTGTATACATTGAATTTGTATTTAGTAAAATGCAGACAACACCACGGATCGGCTTTTGGTTGGACAATTCCAACCAAACACCACAGCAGACAGCAGAAAACATTCTGAACGCTAGGAAGCCGGTATGATTGTTACATATAAGGGGAAGAAAAATTTCTTTTAGGTACTTGCTTTCCTAAAACTGATGTGATATAATAGCTTCATTCCAGAAAAGGAGTAAAAAATATGCGGCAAGGTATTCTTAAATAAAACTATAATCAAATAGTGGGAACAAAGGATTATGATAGTCCCTTTTGTAGGGGCTTAGTTTTTTGTACCCAATTTAAGAATACTTTTGCCTTATCAATTTTGACATATCCCCAAAAACAGCAATCACAAACAGGTGTATGCTGTATATGTGTATGTCCGCAAATTATAATCCCCAGTGGTAAAAGTATTTTACTGCTGGGGATTTTTATGCCCTTTGGGGCTGTAAAGGGAGGACAATCACATGAAAATAATCAATATTGGAATTCTTGCCCATGTAGACGCTGGAAAGACGACCTTGACGGAGAGCCTGCTATATGCCAGCGGAGCCATTTCAGAACCGGGGAGCGTCGAAAAAGGGACAACGAGGACGGACACCATGTTTTTGGAGCGGCAGC
>OLVT01001840.1_pt1 | contig 16193 bp, 30 predicted proteins | sample 1673241 | NCBI WGS metagenome assembly OLVT01 (sample SAMEA3178936, study PRJEB25190) | human gut metagenome | biome: human gut; feature: human-associated habitat; material: faeces | place: Austria | collected 2013 | reverse complement strand
GGAAACACAGGAAACAAAGAGTGCAAGAGGATTCAATGACACTGTAAAGGCACTGGAAAGTAAATACAGTAAAATCAGCATGACGATGTATAACTTTATCAGCTGGCTGACGTTTTCGTGGTCACCGATCATCAATGCAATTGTGGAGGATGGATACAGTGAAGAAGAAAAGAATTGAGACAAAAGAGCAGGCAAAGGAAGAGGATGTGCTGATCTGTGCAAGATGTGGCGAACAGATCATTGGGGATTACGACTACGTGAAAACCAGAAGAAGAACAGAAATGTATTTCCATAAAGGTCTGACCTGTAAAGCGAAAGAGGTGTAGCATATGGCAGTGATACGGAGCATAAGAGGCGGATCAGCCGGGCTGAATGAAGAGGACAGGCTTAAGATAGCGAATCTGCTGGTCAAAGCTGGTTATTCTGTAAAGATCGGATACCGGGAGATTCCGGGGAATGCAAAAGGCAAGAAAGAGTATGTAGTGGAGTATTGGGAGAAAGAACATGGGAAAAATTGACGAATACGCATCCGGCAGGAATGACGGCTTGCAGCGATAAGTGATGAAGATTTGCCGGAAGTAGCGGAACACATGAAAGCAATTACAGAGATTTTGAAGAAGTACAAAGAATAATAAGCGAAATATCAGTAATTGAAAGGAGAAAAGCAATGTTTACACGAGAAGATAGAGGAAATTTTTGGATATTGAACTGGTTAGATGAATTTATGATAGGACATAACGGATTCATTTGTGGTGGCTGTTTCAAAAACATTTTCAATAAAGAGAATGTAAAAGACATTGATATGTTTTTCGAGAGCGAATCTGATTACGAAGATGCAGTTCAGTATTTTGACTCAATGACTCCCGGATATGAGGGCGATGATAAACGGAGTGAAGAGTATACGTTCTATTACGAGAACGACAATGTAAAGGCGTATAAGCATATAAGAACAGGCGTAAGGATTGAATTGTGTTCAAAGATTTTTGGAAAACCAGAAGAAATATTAAGCCAGTTTGATTTTAGCATTACGAAATTTGCGTACTACAAAGCAATCATAGAGGATGAAACAGGCGCAGAGCGTGAAGAAGAGCCGGATCCATTCAATGAAGACATCAAAACACATATCGAATACCGTGTAATGTATACAGAAAATTTCTTTCAGCACTTGCATATGAAGAGGTTAGTGACAGATGGAAATATTCCGTATCCAATGAGTACGTTTGAGAGAATGCTGAGATATGTAAAATACGGATATTTCCCTTGCAGAGAAACAAAGTTAAAGATTATTAAAGCATTACGTGATCTGGATGATAGGCAAGTTGAACTGTCAGAAAATCTTTATGACGGCATGGATTAAGTAGCAGCTAAAAATAGCAGCTACCAGCACCTTGACAATTGAATATTGATGGTTGGAATGGTATAATTCAGCTATTAAGACTGGAGGGATAGCAATGGATTTAGTAAATGCAATGCAAAATTTAGCAATTGGAATAATTGGTGGCATTTTTTCAAGCGTTATTGTGTCGGTTGTAACTTATATTTTGGATGATATCAGAAACGAATTCCAAAAAGCAAGAATCATGTTAAATCCACTGTTATCAATCGAATTTGCTGAAAGAACCAAGAATGTAGGAACGTGGGATTATGTGGAATATGCAAGAAACGGATTCGAAGAAGCGAAAAGAAACTTTGTCGGATATGATGAATTACAATTTAAAACAGAGCTTCGTGATACAATGAATAGAGCGGATGAAATTTTAAATAAGAAATCCTATAGCGAAGAATGGAATAAAGCGACCGTAGATGATTGCTATAATGAAATTAAAAAAATTGTAGAGGATTTTAAAGAACAGGAGAAACAATTTACAAAAATAATCTTGGAGAGAATGGGGAAAAATAAAATTTTAATTGTAATGTCAGTTATAACGATTATAGTTTTAGTATGTGCTTAGACCAACCATCAATATTCGGTGGTTGGTATTTTTTTACGCATTTTTAAGGAGAAGAGGTGAAAAATTGAAGAAAATACTGGATGCTTGCTGTGGAAGTCGGATGTTCTGGTTTGACAGAACGAATCAAGATGTCCTATTCACAGACAATAGAGAACTTGAGACAACATTGTGTGATGGGCGAGAACTTCTAGTTAAACCAGATGTAAAGATGGACTTCCGGGATATGCCATATGAAGATAATACATTCAAAGTTGTTGTTTTTGATCCACCACATCTCAAGAGTGCCGGAACTGGTTCATGGTTGGCCAAGAAGTATGGGATTCTTCCGAATGATTGGAAAACATACTTGAAGGCTGGATTCGATGAATGTATGAGAGTGTTAGAGCCGGACGGAATTCTGGTATTTAAATGGAATGAAGATCAAATAAAATTAAATGATGTATTGAAAGAATTCGGAAAGAAACCGCTTCTTGGAGATCAGAGAGGTAAGACACGGTGGATATTGTTTATGAAATAGGTGAGAAAGGAACGAATTATGAGAAAGTATGTAGTTAAACTACCAAGAGGAATTGAAGTGGATATTTTTAATCTGCCGGAAGATTTTGAAGAGCAGATAAAAGAATCTTTCGAAGGATACACCGATGAAACAGCAAAAGAATATAGATACTGCGATAAGCTTGGATATATTGATTGTTGTGTACGGTATCTGAATAATTGCAAAGATACTGGTGATGCCGTAAATGAAATGGTTGAAGGACGTATTTCTTATGAGTGGAGAGAAAACGGAGAAATCATTAAGGAAGATGATATTTACTGCTTTGAGTTCATGGAATATTGCTATGACAGAGGAAAAGAAGATGCAAAGCTGTATTCTCACTTTGGAAGTGACGACCACCACATTTACGACCAGATTCAGAAAGTACTGGTAAAAGTAATTACAATTGTAATGAATTATGAGGACTGATGAAGAAAAGGAGAACAAAGATGAAGAAGGAATCACTGCCTCATAAAATCTTGAGGAAATTCGGGTTTATCAAAGACATTGAGGATGATAGGAAATTGAAAATGGAGATGTGCGAAAGAGCAAGAAATGCAAATGTATGCCCAAAGAATTGCGATATGTGCGCATGGAATTCCAAAAACAGATGAGAATTTAGCAAAAGTGTCAATTTCATTAACCGGAAATGTTGTAAATCAAATTGCTGAAAAGTATGTGTTCCGGTTTCCGAAAGACGAGGAGGTCGAATAAATGCGATACACAGAATATCATGCTGGGAAAGCAGTAATTAAAGATAAAAGCAAGCTGTCAGAAGCTATTACTGCTCTGATTGCATAGCACAAGGAACGTGCTACGAGGGGCATACAGGCTATGAAGATTAGCTTGTATCGAAAGAAAGGAGTGATACCCATTGAAGCGAAGCACAGACAGACGCTGGAGTCTAGCGGAGATCCGGCAGAATCAGAAAGAACACTATGCCGGGATGGCAGAGCATCCACCGGATCGGAAAGCCAGTGCAGACTTCCACCGACCGGCATACCCGAATTATACAGTGGAGGATGCACTGAAAAAGTGGGGAGTAGATACGAGGAAGGGAGTGGATGCTGGTGGAGCGGAACGTTGATGGCTATGTCAGGCTTGCCCATGCGATCGTGGAAAAAGCTGGGAAAGACTACCGGGCAGTCCTGAAAAGGCTGAAGAGGAATCCAGAAGACAGTCAGGCACAGTATGAGAAGAAACGTATTGAAAAGTTCTTCCGTGAAGATGCCGGAGCATATATGGACGTTGACGGTGATTATATCATAAACAGGATACGGAAGGAAGTGGACAAGGATGAAAGACTTACTAAGGCGATACAAAAAGCGAAAGAAAGAACTACTGACTCTTGAGCAGTCACTGGAACGGCTGCATGACCGTCTTGAGAGCGTTCCGACCGTATCGGGGAAGGTGGAAAAATCCGGGGATGACTTTCCATACATCCGGGAGCATATCAGCGTGGAAGTGCCGGAACCGGCAGAAGCGACACGGATCAAGCTGCGGATCAGCGAGAAAGAACGGCAGAAGACAGCCGTACTGGCAGAACTGGATACCGTAGAATCTTACATAGCCGGACTGCCGGAAGGATTGGAAAAGACAATACTGGAATCCATATACCTGGATGATATGACGCAAGAAGAGGTGGCGAGGATGACGGGGTATACGCAGGGGAGAATAGCACAAATCGTAGCAGCTATAAAAGATTAATAAAATTAATAATTTGGACATGGTATAGTTATAATGCAAGAAGTGAAAAGCTTCTTGGGATACTTTCGACGAATCCTCCCCGTACAAAGGCACCTGCACGATAATGTGTGGGTGTTTTTCTGTAAAAGATAAAACATAGGCACCCTCCGGGGTGCTTTTCTAATACCAAAATTAGGACCATTAGTTCAGCAGGTTAGAGCAACCGGCTCATAACCGGTATGTCGCAGGTTCGAGTCCTGCATGGTCCATTAAAAATAAGTCAGAATTGAAGGTGGTGAAGTGGCGAATGAATACAACTTAAAGCCAGTGCGAAGCGAGAGGGAAGCGAGAGAACTGGGAAGAAAAGGCGGGAAAAAGTCAGGTGAAGCGAGACGCAGGAAAGCGGCTCTCCGTGACACTATGAACAGGCTGCTAACCATGCGGGTCAACGTTGAGGGATTGTCGGACGTGATCCGTGCCGACAGTGGAGGGGATACCACTTATGAGGATGTGATCACGATGGCGATGATCCAGCAAGCCATGATGGGAGATGTGAAAGCCTATCAGGCTATCATGAAAGTGGTCGGACAGACCGAAAGATCAGAAGAAGATCTTGAAGAACAGCGTATCAGGACTGACAGGGCTAAAAGAGCCAGAGATCGGGAGCTTGGAGACACGGACGGGCAGAACGAGAATATTGGTGACTTCTTGAAAGCGATAAAACCGAGCCAGGAAGATCTTAATAATTTATTCGATATTGAAGCCGAAGAACAGGAGAATGAAGACGATGCCGAGAAAGCAGAAGAAACCGACGAGATTTAAATTTGCCCCATTTTCCGAACAGCAGCGGAGGCTTATGCACTGGTGGAGACCACCACTTGCAAGCTCCTCCTGTGATTTTGTAGTAGCGGATGGAGCTATCCGATCAGGAAAAACGATAGCCTGTATCATAGGATTTCTCACATGGTCACAGGAAATGCATTCGGGACAGTCGTTCATCCTTGCCGGAAAGACGATGGGAGCGTTGAAGAAAAACGTGATCCGTCCTATGCTTCAGATTCTTGAAGCATGGGGGTGGCCGTATGAGTATATCAAGTCAGGAACGGACGCAAGAATTGAGATCGGGAGCAATACATACTACCTGTACGGAGCAAATACCGAAGCGGCACAGGACGCTCTTCAGGGATTGACTGCTGCCGGTGCATATTTGGATGAGGCGGCACTGTTCCCGAAGAGTTTCGTCGATCAGGCTATCGGGCGATGCTCGGTGGAGGGTGCAAAAATATGGATGAACTGCAACCCGGCAGGACCACACCATTACATCCGAGAAGAATATATTCTTCAGGCAAAAGAGAAAAAGGTCTGCCATCTGCATTTCATGATGACGGATAATCTGACCTTATCTCCTAAAGTGCTGGAACGATACCGGAGAGCATGGCCGCATGGCAGTGTATTCTACAAGCGTTTTATTCTCGGAAAATGGGTGGCTGCTGATGGACTTATTTACCAGCAGTTCGCAGACCATGTGGAAGATTACCTTATCAGCAGTGAGTGGCTATTAAAAAACGAAATAGCATATGCAGTGATCGGAGTCGATTTCGGAGGTACGAAGTCGGCTCATTCTTTTACCCTTACAGGATTCACGAAAGGGTATAAACAGGTTGTTGTGCTGGATGAGTATTATTGTAAGAAGCGGATCAACCCAAAACAGTTGCAGGATGATTTTATTGATTTTGTAAAAAGAGCAAAGAGCCGGTACAAAGTGTACGAAGCGTATTGCGATAATGCTGAGCAGGCATTGATCGCAGGACTTGAGAGTGCGGTAGCCCATGCACATATAGCCATAGATATCAAGAATGCAATCAAGGGATCTATCAATGACCGGATTGCATTCTATAACAGTCTGATCGCTCAGCACAGATGGAAGATCATGCGGCATTGTACGCATATCATTGCGGCATTTGAAGAAGCGGTATATGACGAGAAAAAGAAGAACATGGATGTCCGGCTGGACGATGGGGAAATGAACGTGGACAGTCTTGACAGCACAGAATACAGCACGGAAAGCGTGCAGGAGGATATTCTGTATATAGCAGCCTAGGAGGTGGGAAGAAAAATGGCAACAGCAGTGAACAGGATAGTAAAGGGCTACTTGTTAAAGCGTGGCTTCAGTGTGGTATCAGACGATACATACAGCCACATAGAAGAGTGGCTTGACTGGTATCAGAATGACGTGGAGAAGTTCCATAAATACAGCGTATACAACGGTGTAGTTATGACAAAGCAGGAGCGTTATAAGCTTGGGATGTCCAAGACGGTCAGTGAAGACTGGGCGAACCTACTACTGAATGAAAAGGTGGCAATCCATGCGGGAAAATATGATGCAAGGCTTACAGAGATTCTGCGGGCGAACAACTTTCAGACCCGGGCGAATCAGTTGCTGGAATTATCCTTTGCCCTCGGTACAGGGGCGTTCGTAGAATACAAAAATGCAGACGGTGATGTGGTCATTGATTATATTCGGGCAGACATGATCTACCCGCTGACATGGGGTAACGGAGACATAACAGAATGTGCTTTTGGTACTCCGAAAGTCATGGACGGGAAAAAAGTGATTTACGTCCAAATTCACCGTTTCGGACGTGGCGAGGGCGAAAATGATGATGAATACTACGTTGAGAATAGATATATAGATCAGGAATCAGGAAAAGAGACTGATGTACCGGAAGATATTGTGGAAATTGTCGGCACGAAAAGCGTAGAGCCACTTTTTCAGCTGGTTACTCCAAATATCTGCAACAATATTGACTTAGACAGTCCGTTGGGAATATCAATCTATGCAAATGCTCTCGATGAGGTGAAAGGCTGTGACCTGATTTACGACAGCTATATGAATGAGTTTGTTCTCGGTCGTAAGAGGATCATGGTTCCGCTAAGTCAGGCGAAGAGGCAGATGGAGGCTGACGGGGTTACAAACCCAGTATTTGACCCGAATGATACGGTCTACTACATTCTGCCGGAAGACAGAAGTGGAGAGAACAAGCTGACAGAGGTGGATATGACGATCCGGGCATCGGACCATGAGCTGGGAATACAGAGAGCGTTGGATCTGCTCAGCTTCAAGTGCGGAATGGGTGCAGGACGCTATAAATTTGAGCAGGGCGGTGTAAAGACAGCTACAGAGGTTATATCTGACAAGTCCGACCTGTATCAGAACCGGCAGAAGCATTGTATTATCATATCCGCTGCGATCATTAACATGATCCGGGCTGTATCGTTCCTCGATCAGGGCGGGGCAGTTGATGCAACAGTGGATTTTGATGACTCTATCATCGAGGACAGCAATACGATCATTGATAAAAATATCAAGCTGGTCGGGGCAGGGCTAAGATCCAAAGTGGCAGCAATCATGGAGATCAACAAGTGTTCTGAAGATGAGGCGTTAGAAGAACTGGAACGGATCAGAGAAGATGGACAAGTTACCGGCCAGGACATTGACTGGACAGATACGGAGGACGGTGAAGATGAACTGGACACGACGGATGATCCACCCGAAGAGGATGAGGATGCAGACGACCCGGAAGGGGATGATGGCAAGAGTGATGAATAAGGTGGTAAGATGGATATCATGGAAAGTCAGCAGATTGCTGAAGAAATTGACGGGTATTACATAGACCTGGAAAGTCAAATTATGCAGAACATCGCCAAGCATCTGAGCGACTGGGGACAGCCTATCGCATCGGACGAGTGGCAGATCCGCAGGCTTGCGGAGATCGGTAAGCTGGATCAGGAGCATATAGCGATGATCGCAAAAATGTCAGGAATCAGTCAGACTGCAGCTATAAGGATGCTGAACGAAACGGCTGAAAAATCTATTAAGACGATTGACAGGGGATTGCAAAAGGCGGCAAGGGATGGACTTGCAGGAATCCCGGTAGTACCGAAGAAAAGTAGAGCCGTAAAGGAAGTGATGCAGACGTACCGGATGCAGGCAAAAGACGCTCTGAATACGTGCTGTACCGTGATGCTGTATAAAGCAAGAGCGGCTTACGTGGGACTTGTAAACGACATTACAAACGAAGCCCATGCTATCCTGTCAAGCTCAGCCACAAGTGTTGTGTCTGGTGTGGAATCCCGTCAGCAGGCAGTGGTGAAGTGTATCCGTAAGTTTTGCGAGAAGGGCATTCCTGCATTTGTTGATAAGGCAGGGCGTGAATGGACTCCTGAAGCTTACGTTAATATGTGTATGAGGAATACCGCCAAGAGGGTAGCAGACGAAGCACAGGATGCCCGGTGTAGAGAAGCAGGGGTCAACCTGATCCTGATCGACAGCCATTCGGGAGCACGTCCGAAATGTGCAAAAGATCAGGGGAAGGTCTTTGATCTGAACAATGGAAGCGGGTATACACAGGATCTTCATGGTAAGAAGATCAGATTTTATCCGTGGAACTCATCCAGTTATGGAGATCCTGACGGGATTCTTGGGATTAACTGCCGACATCACAAGTGGCCGTTTATTCCGGGGGTGAGTGTGCAGAGGTATTTCCCGACAGAAGACACGGCGGAGAATAACAGGCTGTATAAGCAGACGCAGATACAGAGGGCTCTCGAGCGGGATGTCAGAAAGCAGAAGAGGCTCTGCATGATGTATGACGCTTCGGGAAATGAAGAGGCTTTTGAAGAAGCCGCTGTAAAGCTGAAAGGTGCAGAGAAGAAGCTCAAGGGGTATGTAAGCAATACACCGGGACTGCACAGGAGATCTGACAGGGAGAGAGTGGTTGGATTTGATAAAAGGATATCGGCTGAAGCCGTGGCGAAGAATAAATCCTATACAAAGGCAATGAAAACTGATACAATAAAGTTGAAAGATACTTATATTGTCAAGACGCTGAGTGCAAAAGGAAAAAATTATAAGGTCGTGGATAAAACGACTGGAATCGAGTATGAATTTGTGCCGGGTAGCCGGATACAGGACTCAGAAGTATTTGCCGGTAAAGGTACACGGCACCCATTGCATGAGGGTGTTGCAGAAGGACTGACGGAGCAGTATGGTGGGCAAGTATCCGATTGGCAACACGCGAAAGGTTTTGGAACATTACTGGATCCTGATACGGGAGAAGAATTAGAAGCAGAAGTTCATTGGTTCCAGGCAAAAGACGTAGGTAAGGTGAAATTCAAAGTAAAGGAGTGGTTGGATGAAAGTTAGATATCTTGGTAAAACAGAATTTTTAGTTCTGACAAATAACAAAGTATATGATGTTCAGTCAGTCGAAAAAGGATGGTACCGAATTGTCGACGATTCTGGAGAGGATTATCTATATCCACCAAAATACTTTGAAATAGTAGAAGGGTAATACCACTGATCAAAAATGGTCGGTGGTATTTTTATACTCTTTTTTAGGAGGTGATGCAGTTTGATTGCGGTAAATATTACACCGCTTGGCCTGACGGTAGATGGCCATGCAGGATATGCAAAAACCGGGAATGATATCATATGTGCAGCAGTATCAGCATTGGCACAGGGGCTTGTGCATTCGCTCCTGTCTTTGACGGATGACAAGATCACCTACCATATTGCTGGCGGCCACATAGATATAAATTATAAAGATCTATCAGAAAAAGGAAAACTTCTGGTTGATTCTTTTTTTATTGCTGTAAGCGATCTCAATCTGACTTACGGTGATGCTTACTTAGAAATCACTGCCGACGGGCGTAAAACGGAGAAGGGAGAAGCACTATGAAGCTCATGAACATGAAAAAAAGATACTGGACATACGACCTGCAGTTATTTGCAGAAGGAGACGGAGACAGCTCCGGTGGAGACGGGGACGATGACCCGGAAGGGGATGACGATGATTCAGAAGGGGACGATGGGGACGACGACCCGGAAGATGATGAAAAGAAATTTTCTCAGAAGGAAGTAGACGAGGCTGTAAAAAAACGTCTCGCAAGAGAACGCCGGAAATGGCAGAGAGAACAGCAGAAAGCTGGAAGTAAAAAGAAACCTGACGGCAAGGGAAAAGCCGGAGATGACGACAAAGAGGATGATGAAGAAACGCAGGAACTCCGTAGCAAGGCAGCCAGAGCGGAGGAAATGGAGCTGAAATGGACGTGTCTGGAGCATGACGTGGATAAGTCCTGCGTGGATGATGTCCTTGCATTGGCAAGAGTGCATATGGCAAAGGATGAGGACATGGACATCGAAGATGCGATTGATGAGGTACTGAAAAAGTACCCACAGTTTAAGGAATCCTCCAAAAAAGACGATGACAACGACGATGACGAAACAAAAAAGAAGTCCTGGGGACAGAGACAGAGCGGTGGAAGAAAGAAAACTTCAGGAGTTGAAGCCGCTTTTCTGAAAAGAAATCCGGGGCTTAAGATTGATTAAAGGAGAAAGTGAATATGAAATTTAAAAAGTTTTTAATGTTTTTACAGATTTTCGCGCACGAAAGCCAGGAAAGATGGTCTTCCCTTGTAGACGCAAAGCTGAGACAGACACTGGTAACAAGAGACAATTACATTTTTAACACCAACTACGAAGGAACTCCGACAGCCGGAAAGGTCAAGATCCCGGTAAGAGATACGGAAGTGACGGTTAAGCCGTATAACAAGGCTACTGGCGTAGATCTTGAAGCCGGTTCTACAACTTACATGGATCTCAACATTGATCAGGATGTTGCCGTAAATGAGCTGATCGACGGATATGATGCGGCATCTGTACCGGATAATATCCTTGCAGATAGACTGGACTCTGCCGGTTATTCTCTTGCGCTGGACATGGACAAGAAGTCTATCAAGTGCTTAGAGACAACCACCGGTGTAAATGTATGTGCAACAAAGACGGCAGCTACGGAAGAGACAGCTTACAGAGAGGTTCTTGCGGCAAAGACCTATCTTGGAAGAACAGGAGTGCCACAGGCGGGACGCTGGCTGATTTGCTCTCCTGAATTTATGGCGGTGCTGATGATGGACGATCACTTTATCCGTCAGGGAGATCTTTCACAGGAGTTGAAGAATACCGGAGCAGTCGGAGCAGTAGCAGGATTTACTGTATTTGAGTCAAGCAACCTGATGTACGAAGATACAGAGACAGTGAAAAGCAAGAAGACCACTACGGAATTTGTGGCCGGTCATCCAAACTGGTGTCATCGTGTGCAGGAGTGGGCAGTGGATGTCCATGCACAGGATCTTTCAGGATCCGGCAAATACATTGGTGCATCTGCTGTGCAGGGACGTAAGATCTTTGGCCTTAAGATCTCCAAACCGCAGACTGTATATGTTAAGAGAACGGAAGTTGCAGCATAGGAGCTGATCTGAATGTATGTAGACGAAATGTATTACAATGAAGCATTTAGGGGAGAGCCGGTAGATCCTGCCGACTTTCCCGGATTATGCAGAAGAGCAGGGGAACTCATCGAAGAACTGACCTTGTACCGGCTGACAGAAACAGGATTTCTTGTTATGCCGGCAGAGTTGCAGACTGCTGTAAAGAATGCGGTCTGTGCACAGATCGAATACCTGGACGCAAATGGTGGGGCAGAGTTGGACATGGGGGCAGGAATGGCAGGGGGGACGCTGGGAAAATTCAGCTACTCACGTTCTTCTTCCGGAAACGGATCAACAGAGCAATCCATCTTTTCTCCCCGTGCTGAACGAATCTTGTGGACAACAGGACTTACTTACAGAGGGGGCAGGATATGAGGCCAATACCTAAGAAGCTGCTTATCCACACTGTATTACTGCACAAGCGGAAAAAAGTGGATAAGTGGGGAAGAGAAGAACTTGATGCAGGTGAAGAGTTGGTAAATGTCCGTATTGAACCATCCCGTCAGATTATCAGGGACGGAAACGGGGCAGAGATCCAGCTTGCGGCGACTCTCTTTTTCGACTGCCGGAACAGCAGACCAAAAGAAATAGAGATTCACGTCGATGATATCATTGACTTTAACGGGCAGATGCATCAGGTGAAGTCGGTTGAGCCATTATACGACGAGAAGAAGCTGCATCATTACGAGATAGGACTGGTGAAGTATGGCAAAAATTAAGACCCGTGTGACGTTTGACCGGGCGGCAACGATCGCAAGGATTAAAGCGGCAAGCAATGATGCGTTGACGGCTATGGGGAATCAGGCATTAATGGATGCATCAAAGCACGTACCGAAAGATCAGGGAACGCTGGAGAACAGTGGGTTATCTTTAAGTGACAAGAAAGCAGTAGAGGGTGTTTACACTTTACGCTGGGGTGAGGACTACGCAAAATACCTTTGGCATGGCGATGTGATGTACGGAAATCCGAACAGCAGGACATACGGACCGGAGAAGCTCAGCTTTACCTCTGCCCTTGCCCATGAAGAATGGGCGAAGTATGCAAAGGAAATCTACGGAGAAGAATGGAAAGCGGTCTACCAGGCAGCATTAAAGGAGAAGATGAGATGACAGCATTAACAGAATTGTTGGAACTGGTTGTTGATACAGCTGAAAAAAACTGTGATCTTGATACTGAGATCACACTGGAAGAACTTCCGGCAGAGGGCGGCATCTATGCAGAGCTTGGCGAGGGGTTCACGGAATCGACGTATTACAATCAGAACAGGGTAAAAGTGATTCCAATACTTTTCTTGTGCCGCCATGCCGATCAGAAAAGGGGACTGGAAGAACTGTGCAGCATTACAGACTATTTGGAACACCTGAGGGTATATCCACAGGGGAAAATGGTAAGCTGGCTGGATGCATCCACAGTAAAAGAACCAAGCAGGATCGGGAGAGATGAAGACGGAGTTTATCATTTTTCCTGCATTATAAATTGTAAAATTTATTACTGAGAAAGAGAGGAATAAAGCAATGAAGAAAATGGATTTACAGATTTTCGCAGAGCCGAATCTGCCAAAGAATCCGATCACACCGGAAATCAACTATGAGACAGAAGCCTTTATCAATACAACTCCAAGTGCAGAGAGTCCGACTTGGGTGACGATGGCAAATCTGATGACAAATATGTCACAGTCTCTGAATGAGGTGATCCAGCAGTTAAGTTATTATGCTGATAAGGGTTGGGGATCCAGTGAAGTGACTGGTGCACAGTTGACTCTTACATTAACTGGATCGGTGAAACCGGGCGATAAAGCGTGTGATTACATTCTTGGTGATGAAGTAATGTATGGACTGGGCGAAAAGAGAAAGACCCACATGAAACTTCAGAAAGGGAACAAGGTGATTCTTTGGCCAATCACGCTGGCAAACATCACTCCGTCATACGGAGATGCGAACAATATCAACAGTCTGACTGTTACGATCCACGGCAATGGACGGCCGGAGATCGGTACAGTGGAATAAGGAGGGGCTTCGGCTCTTCCTTTTTTGTAAGGAGGAAGAAAATGGCATATCAGGCACAAAGACATAAAAGGGTGATTGAAGACCTTGAGCTTCTGAACGAAGACGGAACGGTGGCACACGTTCTGCACGTGGATCTCGATGCAGATAACATGATTGTAAAGCTCAGCCGGAAGTATACAGAGCTGACGAAAGCACTGGTTGAAGTGGACGGCATGAAGAGAGAGGGTATGAGTGCAGAAGAGACCGTGGAGGCAGTTGAGAAGCTGGGCCGTATCGAAATTGATATGATTGAAAGTGTATTCGGGGAAGAGGATACAAAGACGATCCTGACATTCTTTGAGAACCGTTACGAAGAAATGGCAAAAGAGATCATCCCGTTCATTACATCGGTAGTATTGCCGCAGATAAACAAGATCCGTGCTGAGAACCGGAAGTTGGCGAAAGCAGGGCATAAAAAGCGGGGCTTCTTCAGGAAGATGTGAGCCTATGGGAGTATTGACAGAAATCCCGGATTGTAAAATTTATACCTCTAAATGCAGGCTGTCTGTAAACCCGGCTTTTAACTATGTGCTGGATATACAGAAGCTGTATAAGGAAGACTGCCTGACGGATTTGGAAAAGATTGACACGGCATTGGAGATGCTGGTGAGGAACAGTTGGAATCTCAGACTGCTGAATCCGAAAGAAAAGGCAGAAGCGATAACAGATGCACTTAAGTATTTTGAGGTAATCTAATGGATGAAAATAGTTACCAGATTGCAGAGCAGATAGTCCAATTACATCAGAAAGCCTATGCGGTTTATTTGCCATTGGTTGAAGATGTGTGCAGCAGAATTGTGCCAGAAGATGAATTGTCACATTTGTTAGATTATTTACTGGACTTTGCGTGTGATGAAAAAATGTTGGGATTGTATAAAAGGGTATGTAGAAAGTATTTGGATGTATATCCCGGTTGTATTAAGGATTATATTGAAGCATATCAGGAAATGTGGGGAGAGGAGAATAGTTATGGCGAAAATTGTTAAGGAGACGATCCATGCAAAAGGTATTGACATTGGAATCTATACTACAAATTTTGAAAATGAATTTATTTCATTAACGGATATTGCAAAATATAGAAATGAAGATGACCCGAGATTTGTGATTCAAAACTGGATGCGAAATAGAAATACGATTGAGTTTTTAGGCGTTTGGGAAGAACTGCATAATCCAGATTTTAACCGTGTGCAATTCGAGGCGGTTAGAAGTGAGGCAGGATTAAACAGGTTTGTTATGACGCCAACCAAATGGATTGAACAGACCAATGCTATTGGAATAGTGTCAAAAGCAGGCAGATATGGTGGAGGAACTTATGCACATAGCGATATTGCAATGGCATTTGCTACATGGATTTCTCCGGAATTTCAACTGTATATTATGAAAGATTACCGCAGGTTAAAACAAGATGAAAATAGTCGATTTTCATTGGACTGGAACTTGAACAGGGCTTTATCAAAGGTGAACTACCGTATTCACGCAGATGCGGTGAAGGAAAGTATCTTATGTTCTTGTATTTAAACTTTCCAAATTTGGAAGAAATGCGGCAGATGTACTTGCAACATTACAAGTAATGCAGGATTTTGGAGTGAATCTGATTTGTGTGGAGGACGGAATAGATTCATCCAAAGATGCCGGGAAGCTTATGATATCTGTTCTGTCTGCGGTGCAGGAATGTATGGCAACAAGTCTATTAGGAAACGCAAGGATGGAAGTAACTATAAGGATTTTTATTATTATGGCTGCAAACACAGAAATATGACTAGAGGTCATAAGTGTGATTACAAAAAACAGGTGCATGAAGAAATGCTGGATGCTTCTGTTGCAGAGGTGATTAGTAAACTGGTTAGTAATCCTAAATTTTCGGATTTAATCCGCAACAAAATAAATATGGAAGTAGATACTAGTGCATTAGATCAGGAAATAGAAAATTATAAAATACAATTAAGAAAGCTATATCATAATAAAGATACTATTTTATCAGATATGGATTCTCTTGATTATGAGGATAAGCATTATCAGCGAAGAAAAACAGATTTAGAGAACTATTTGTACAAGACTTATGATAAAATAGATGATGCAGAGGAACTGCTGGTATCTGCAAAGGCTAAGAAACGCTCTCTGCTGGCAGATAAGATTACAGGGGATAACATTTATAAGGCACTCGTGTTCTTTGATAAATTGTATGCTCAAATGAACGAAGCAGAGAAACGGGAGTTCCTGTCGCAGTTAGTGGATAATGTGCAGATTTACGAAGAACGCAAAGAGAATGGTCAGTGGCTGAAATCTATAGAATTTAAGTTGCCGATTATAGAAAAAGAGTTTACACTAAGTTTGGACAATGATACACAAAATGAGACGGTTGTTCTTTTGTCCCAACAAAAAAACAGATGATTATATTAATGTCACGATTGAACTTGATGATGTGGATATAACATCTGCAGAGACTAAGTCAACATATGATGAGATAAAGAATTATAATTTACCTAAAAATGAAGATAGCAGGCAGCCACAGTGCCCAGAAGATAAAGAAAGTGCAATTGTGGAGGCATTGAAGCATTTTAAGATGAATAGTTAATAAAGAGAGGTGCAGATGCTATGCCAGGTATACTCGTGGTTGAAGATGATGAAAATTTAAATCGTGGAAT
>OLVT01001837.1_pt1 | contig 16235 bp, 7 predicted proteins | sample 1673241 | NCBI WGS metagenome assembly OLVT01 (sample SAMEA3178936, study PRJEB25190) | human gut metagenome | biome: human gut; feature: human-associated habitat; material: faeces | place: Austria | collected 2013 | reverse complement strand
CACATCAGAAGCTTTGACAACTCGTATGTCTACTCATGGAAGCAAGATTGCATTACCTGATGGCATGTGCTATAAAATGTTGGTTGTGCAGCGTAATAATGATATGCCTTTACACGTATTGCGTCATATTGCCCAGTTGATTGAACAAGGAGGAGTGGTTTATGCTCCCCGTCCCGATAGCTCTGCTTCTCTTAAAGATAAGGTGGATTCTGTTGAGTATAAAAAGATTGTTGATCAATTGTGGGGGAAGGAAGACGTTGTTTCGGGTAAACGGTCTGTAGGAAAAGGAACGCTGTATTGGGGGATGTCATTGGCGGAGGCTTTGCGTCAAGCAGGTATTCGTCCGGATATGGGTATTGTAAGCGGGAATACTCCGACAGATAAGGTCTATTTTGCTCATAGGCGTTTGGCGGATGCTGATGTTTATTTTGTTGATAATCATAGTCAGCGATCATTTAAAGATGAGGTGGTTCTGCGTACCTCTTTATCGAATGCTTCTTATTGGGATCCTGTAACTGGTAAACGATATAGGTTACAGGCTCGTTTGGTAGCGGAAGGATTACATGTTAACATTACATTGCTTCCCGGTGAATCGGGTTTCATTGTGGTTTCTGATGACAGTCAAGAAGAACTAATGTTGAAACCAACCCGTGAGAACGAGCGGTTGGAAGCTATAAAGGGAGATTGGCAGGTTTATTTTGATCCACGATGGGGAGGACCTGGAGAAGTGGTCTTCCCAGTGTTAACGGATTGGACGAAACATGCCGATTCAGGTATTCGCTATTATTCGGGTACAGCCGTTTATCGTAAAAAAATCAATTTAGGAAAGGCTGCGGCAAATGAAGAAATAATTCTTCGTTTTGACAGCTTGAATTCTATAGGACGGGTTTGGTTGAATGGACAAGAAGTTTCAACTGTTTGGTGTACTCCGTGGGAGGCAAATCTGACTCCTTTCGTGAAAAATGGTGAGAATAAGTTGGAAATAGAAGTCGTAAACTCGTTGATGAACAGAATGATTGGTGACGCTTCGTTGCCTGAATCCAAACGACTGACTTATTCCTATCCCGAAATAGCCAAATCGACAGACGGATTGGTTCCTTCTGGAATTACAGGTGAAGTGTGGTTGGTACGTCGCTTTTTACAATGTATTAATTAAATAATTAAGTTTATGTCATTAACAAGTATTATTTGTGGCATAGCGTTGCTGACAATAGGTGAAGTTGGGCCTCAGAATATGCCCGATACTATAGAACCTGTTGAATCACCGTTTGTTATGCCTTTGTTTGAAAGGCCTGTTTTTCCCGAATCTACCATATTGGTAAGGATGGAACAGGAAGGTATGTCCACTAAACCGATTCAGGAGGCTATTGATAGTATGAGTTGCCGAGGTGGTGGAACGGTGGTAGTTCCTCCCGGTGTATGGCGGACAGGACGCCTTATCTTGAAGAGTAATGTAAATTTGCATCTTTCGGAAGGAGCGGAATTACGTTTCAGTGGTAATATAATAGATTATCTTCCGGCTGTTTTTACACGGGATGAGGGGGTGGAGCTTTACTCTCTTGGAGCTTGTTTGTATGCTGATGGACAGGAGAATATTGCATTGACTGGAAAGGGAAAAGTAGTTGGACCGCCTACCAGTTGCGAGATATACAAGTGTAATGAAAGTATGTCTAGTGACAAGGTGATAAGAAAACCGCTTGCCGACCGTATTTATGATGGAAAGAATGGTGAAGGAGTCTTTTTGCCTAAGACATTTGCCCCTATCAATTGTAAGAATGTCTTTGTAGAAGGTGTTACATTTGAACGGGGACTGTATTGGAATATTGTACCACAATATTGTGAACATATTTTAATTCGGGGGATTACAGTGAACAGTTTCGGACATGGACGTACGGATGGTATTGATATTGATTCAAGTAATGATGTACTGATAGAATACTGTTCGCTCGATTGTCAGGACGATTGTTACACCATGAAGTCCGGGCGGGGTAAGGATGGATTGAAAGTGAATCGTCCCACTAGTAATGTCGTTATACGTAAAAGTATAGCACTGAGGGGAGCAGGCGGTATTGTGTGTGGTACTGAGATTGCCGGTGGAGTGAGAAATGTATATATGTACGATTGTGTTTTTGAGGGAACAGACCAGGCTTTCCGTTTTAAAACTCGTCGTCCACGAGGAGGTTTTGTGGAGAATATATATGTGGAACGGGTGCGGGCTAATGTGAAAAGACAGGCTTTGTATTGCGATATGCTTGGTTCTGCCCGCTGGGTAGGTGAGTTGGCACAGCGTTATCCGGCCCGTGAGATAACTCCACTTACACCGTGGTTTGCTAATATTTCCATTCACGATGTGGAGATCACCGGATGTAGCACATTGGTGGATGTGTCTGCATTACCGGAGAAGCCGGTGAAGAACTTTTTTTTCGGCAATGTCAAAGCACATTGTGATCGGATTGGCAAAATATGCGATGCCACAAAATTCTCAATGAAAGATGTAAGAATAGAGAGTTGTGATACAGTAATGCGTATTGATAATTGTGATTACGCCTCTTTCTTTGGGTTCAGCAATGTAACTACAGGTAGTTCGGTGAAGATAGAAAAAACGGGAGGAGAATGTCGCTATTTAAATGTGCAGACATATCCTCTTGTCCCAGTAAATTATCAGTCCATTCGTCCTGGTGAAGTGTGGCTTGATACTGAAGGAAAACCTATTCAGGCCCATGGGTTTCAAGTGACTTTTCGTGAAGGCAAATATTATTGGTATGGTGAGGATAAAACTCATACTCTGTTTGGTACCAATCGGATGTTTGGCGGAGTACGTTGTTACTCATCTACTGATTTTTACAATTGGAAAGATGAGGGGAGGATAATTGAACCTGCTACTGATCCACATTCACCTTTGCATCATTGTCAGAAATTGGAACGCCCACATATTCTTTATTGTGCCAAAACAGGCAGGTATGTATGCTGGCTGAAATCACAAAGTAATGATGGGCATTTTGTTATTCTAGAAGCTGAACATTTTATGGGACCCTATCATTTTGTCCGCAATCTGAAACCTAATGGCTTTGCTGTGGGGGATTTTGACATGTATGCTGATCCCGATACAGGAAAAGGTTATGTTTGGTTTGAGCGTCCTCATTGGGAGCAGATATGTGCTGAACTTTCTGATGATTATACAAATGTAAATGGCCGGTATTCAGAACATTTTGTTGGAAAGGTTCCACCGTTTACACGTGAGGCGGCAGCACATTTTGTAATGGATGGTAAACATTATATTTATACATCAGGGACAACTAGTTATACTCCCAACCCTTCGGAAGTAGCGGTATTCGATGATTATCATGGTGAATATACGGTGTTAGGGAATCCACACATAGGTGATGAGTATGCACATTCTTTTTGCTCGCAGATTACAAGTGTGATAAAGATTCCGGGAAAGGATCTTTATGTGGCTATGGCCGATCGTTGGCTACCGCATACTAATAAAACGGATATACCCAAGAAAGACTGGCAGTCTTTCTTGACCCGGTACAAGGATCACCGTCCTTATCCAAAGGATTTTGCAACTCCTAAAGTGGCCGACAGATTTTATACGCTTGTTAATCCTAATCAAGATGTATATAAGGCTACTTATGTATTTCTGCCAATTGTGGTGAAGGATGGCATACCGATGATAGAGTGGAAAGATGAATGGAAACTGGAAAACTATGAATAGATGATTTTTCTTTTGTTGATAGGGCACATCCGTTTATTTTTACTATCTTTGCTAATATGGCGTATGTCGGGAAAATGATGTACGTCATATATTTAAATGCCTGGTATGAATCTGATTGAAATTGTATGAAAACATATATTTGTCTGTTATGGGTTGTTTTTGGGTGTATAGGTTGGGAAATGCATGCATCGGTAGATGTACATCCTACTTTTATCACGACTAGTGACGGATTGGCGAATAATTCGGTACGTTATCTGTTTCAAGACAGCAAAGGGTTTATTTGGATGGGTACATTAGATGGGCTGAGCCGCTATGATGGCCATTCATTTGTGACATTCCGTCCGGAATCAGGCGATAAAATTTCTTTGGCAAATCATCATGTAAAGAAGATACAAGAAGATCGAAATGGTTTCTTATGGTTTATCACTGCTCCGGAATTAATGAGTTGTTACGATTTGAAACATGATTGTTTTGTTGATTTTACGGGGTGTGGGGAATATAGACGGCCTTACAATAAAATATTGGAAACTGCTGTCGGGGATATTTGGCTGTGGCATCATCAGAGTGGATGTCGTAAAATAGTCTGTAAGGATGGAATTCACTCTTCTGTATCTTTTACAAAGGAAAATGGGAAATTATCAACTAATGCAGTGAATTCCGTTTATGAGGATGAACAGGGAGTGATTTGGATTTGTACTCAGCTTGGGCTGTTTCAGGTGACAGAAGAGGGATATACCCAGGTAGTTCAAGATAGTTTGTCTTTTGTAGGGGCGATGTCTTTTCGTCACAAGATTTTTTTTGTAACCTCTGATGGAGGTATTTATGAAAAGTCTTCAGGTAAGAATTTGTTTTTGACAGCCCGGTTGCCGTGGAAACTTTCTGCTTTTAATACCTATGAGTCCTGTCGTTTACAGAACGATTGGGTGTTTTTTACTCCTGAGGGTGGAGAGGTGTTTAGTATGTCTGAGAAAAGATTGATTCATGATTCATCGCTTGATATTCGTTTAGGAAAATGTGAAAAGGATAATTTGAATAATCTGTGGATTTCCAATGGCACTGGTCTTGTACATTATATTGATGTCCGGACACGTGCCGTCCGGATTTTTAGATTAATGTCTGATGAAAAAGTTAAGTTGATAGGGGATGAACGTTATCATATCATACAAGATGTTCCACGTGGACTGATATGGATTTCTACCTATGGTAATGGTTTGTTTGTTTATGATTCTCAAAAAGAGGAGATGACCCATTACTCGTATCATGTGGATGAGTTTAATCGGGTGAATTCTGATTTTCTTTTATATGCTATGGGCGACAGAACCGGTAATATCTGGTTGGGATCAGAATATTCCGGCATAGCTTTATTGTCAGTATTAAATGATGGGGCAACTTATATTTATCCTGAAAATGAGAAATTGGTGGATCGTTCCAATACCATACGTATGGTTACGTGTATGGAGAATGGGGATGTGCGGGTAGGAAATCGTCGGGGGGGATTGTTTGCTTATGACTGTCACTTGAATTTATTGCAAAGAAATTATTATCATCTTAGTGTCTTTGCTCTCAAAGAGGATGACAAAGGGCAAGTATGGATGGGAACCCGTGGGAATGGATTATGTATAGGCGATAGATGGTATGTGCATCGGGCTGATGATGTGAATTCACTTGCACATAATCATATTTATGATATCTATAGGGACTACCGGGATAGAATGTGGATTGGAACTTTCGGGGGAGGACTCGATTTGGCTGTTTATCAGAAAAACGATTTTGTGTTTCGTCATTTTTTGAAGGGGAGTTTTGGAGAGCAAGAGGTTCGTACTATTACTGCTGATAGGAATCATTGGATGTGGGTAGGAACCAATAATGGTATTTATGTATTCCATCCGGATTCTTTGTTGAATGATTCGCGGCAGTATTACGTTTATAATTTGGATAATGGGAAAATACGTAGCAATGAAATTCGTAATATTTTTTGTGACAGCAAAGGTCGTATGTGGATTGGAACCACCGGTAAAGGCTTTTCTGTCTGCCAGTCAAGACAAACTTATGATCAGTTGGAATTCCGGCATTATGATGAGGATGACGGGTTGGTAAATAATGTAGTCCAGTCTATAGTGGAGGATAGAGATGGAAAAATCTGGCTGGGTACCGAATATGGAATGTCCCGGTTTGATCCGGATACGGAGGTTTTTGATAGTTTCTTTTTTTCAGCGATAATGCCCGGCAATGTCTATTTGGAGAGTAGTGCCTGTGTTATGAAAAACGGACATTTGCTGTTTGGAACGAATCATGGTTTGGTTGTGGTCGATCCTGAAAAAGTCATGCCACAGCATGTCGTTTCTCCGGTGGTTCTCACTGATTTAAAAATAAATGGAATTTCTGTTCGTCCCGGGGATATTGATTCTCCTTTGACAGAGGCATTAAGTTATACAAATAGAATAGAATTGAAATATTATCAGAATTCATTCAGTATAGATTTCTCTACTTTTGACTATTCTATGGCAAATGATGCCAAGTATATTTATAAGTTAATTCCATACGATAAAGATTGGGGAGTCCCTTCCTCCTTGAATTTTGCAGCTTATAAAAATTTGTTGCCGGGTACTTATCAGTTACATGTAAAAGCATCCAGTGCTTCCGGTGTATGGGGGGAAGATGAAACCGTATTACAGATTGTTATTACTCCGCCTTTTTGGAAAACAGGTTGGGCCTTTGCCATTTATATAATGCTGATTTGTATGGCAATGTATATGACATTCAGACTAATCCATAAGTTTGCTATCTTGCGGAATCGTATTCAATTAGAAAAACAGTTGACAGAATATAAGTTGGTCTTTTTTACCAATATCTCTCATGAGTTTCGTACCCCGTTGACGTTGATCCAAGGAGCCTTGGAAAAAATAGAGGCTATGGGTAGGGGTTCTAAAGAATTGGCTTATCCTATAAAAGTGATGGATAGAAGCACGCAGCGGATGCTCAGATTAATCAATCAATTGCTGGAATTCAGAAAAATGCAGAATAATAAACTGGTTCTTTCATTAGAAGAAACAGATGTTATCGTTTTTCTTTACGATATATTTCTGAGTTTTAGGGAAACGGCGGAATCTAAAGAAATGGAATTTAAATTTATTCCTTCTGTCAGTTCTTATCCTATGTTTGTTGATAAAGGTAAACTGGATAAGATAGTCTATAATCTTCTGTCCAATGCATTTAAGTACACACCGGAGGGCGGGAAAATAGTTTGTTCGGTAGATGTGGAAGAAGAAACAAAAAAATTGATCATTTCCGTGTCAGACACCGGTATTGGTATTCCTTTGGAGAAACGCGGGCAACTTTTTTCTCGATTTATGCAAAGTAGTTTCTCTGGTGATAGTATGGGAATCGGGTTGCATTTGACTCACGAACTTGTAAATGTGCATAAAGGAAGCATTGAATATGCGGAGAATGAAGGACAGGGTTCTGTTTTTACAGTCACTTTGCCATTGGATAGTTCTGTATATGAGTCAAAAGATTTTTTGATCTCTACAGCCTTAATGGAAGAAACGGATCATACAGACGAAGGCATTCCGTGCCGTCTCGTAAAAGAAGAACAGATGGCGGCTCCTTTAAACAAGAAAAAGATATTGATCATTGAAGATGATACTGATATTCGTGAATTTTTGAAGAAAGAAATATCTGTTTATTTTGAGGTGGTAGCCGAGGCTGATGGTGTGGCGGGTTTTGAACGTGCACGGACTTATGATGCTGATCTGATAATATGTGATGTCCTAATGCCGGGAATGAATGGGTATGAAGTAACCCGTAAGTTAAAAAATGAATTTAGTACCAGTCATATTCCGATCATTCTGCTGACAGCAATGGGAACTACCGAAAATAAATTGGAAGGAGTAGAAAGTGGGGCGGATGCGTATGTAACCAAACCGTTCAGCTTAAAATTGCTTTTGGCACGGATGGTTCAATTGATTGACCAGCGTGAAAAGTTACGTGAGAAATATGTGAATGATCCCAGTATAGAGCGACCGGCTATTTATACTTCTGATAAAGATAAACAGTTCCTTGATAAATTGCAGGCTATTATAGAGCAGGAGTTGGGAAATTCGGAATTTACGATGGAAGACTTTGCTGCCCGGATGAAATTGGGGCGTACTGTATTCTCTAAGAAAGTTCGTGGTTTGACAGGGCATACTCCTAATGAATATTTCCGTATTATTCGTCTGAAGAAAGCGGCGGAATTATTGTTGGAAGGTAATTATAATGTGAGCGAAGTTTCTTATAAAGTAGGTATCAGTGATCCGCTTTATTTTAGCCGTTGTTTCAAGACACACTATGGCGTGTCTCCTTCTGTTTATCTGCGTGGAAAAGAGAAAGAAATATAGAGTGGGCAACCTTTATTGTATAATCGGGCGGTAAATATCAGTTCGTTTCTTAAAAAGCTTAAAGTGTATAAATTTCCATGTTAATGAACAAAAATACATTTTGGGGCTTTATAAATAACGATATATTTGTAAAATACTGCTTGAATATTTCAGATTGAAAGAAATAAGATACTCATTTTAAATTTAAGACCATGAAAGAACTAAAGATGTACATCGATGGACGATTCATCGAAAACCAATCCGATAAGTGGATTGATGTATTGAACCCTTCTACGGAAGAAGTGATATCTAAAATGCCTGATGGCACACCGGAAGATGCACGCGCAGCTATAAATGCCGCCGTGAAGGCACAGCTTTCTTGGGAAAGTCTTACTTCTATTGAACGCGCCGGCTATTTAACTCGGATTGCACAAGGTATCCGCAAGCGGGAACAGGAATTGACTGATATTATCATCCGGGAGGGTGGAAAAACAAGAGGATTAGCTAATGTAGAGGTGTTATTTACGGCTGATTATCTTGATTATATAGCCGGATGGGCCCGTCGTTATGAAGGGGAAATCATTCCTAGTGACCGTCCTCACGAAAATATATTTGTCTTTAAGAAACCTATTGGGGTGACAACAGGCATCCTGCCTTGGAATTTTCCTTTTTTCTTGATTGCCCGTAAGGCCGCTCCTGCTCTGTTGACGGGGAATACAATTGTGGTAAAGCCGAGTCAGCTGACACCGGAAAATGCATATGTTTTCGCACAGATTGTAGATGAAGTTGGGTTGCCTAAAGGTGTATTCAATCTAGTAAACGGTCGTGGTTCGGTGATAGGACATGAACTGGCTGCTAACCCTAAAGTAGGTATGGTTAGTCTGACCGGAAGTGTGGAGGCTGGAATACAAACCATGGCAGCCGCTTCTGCCAATGTGACGAAGGTTTCTTTGGAATTGGGGGGAAAGGCTCCCGGTATTGTAATGCCGGATGCAGATTTGGATTTAGCTGTAAAATCCATTATTGCTTCGCGTGTTATTAATACAGGACAGGTATGTAATTGTTGTGAGCGCGTGTATGTACATTCTAGTATAAAAGAGGCTTTCCTTGAGAAACTGTTGGCAGGATTCAAGCAGGTGAAAGTGGGGGATCCGAATCAGTATACAGACCTCGATATGGGTCCGTTGATTGATGCCAAAGCACTGAAATCAGTAGAAGAGAAAGTGAAAAAAGCTATTGAGCAGGGAGCTGAGTTGCTATGCGGTGGTCATCGTATCGGTACTAAAGGATATTTCTTTGAACCGACGATTTTGATTAATTGTACCCAAAAGATGGATATTATTCAGGAAGAAACTTTTGGACCGGTACTTCCGGTTGTTGAGTTTACAGAGGTGGAAGACGCCATTGCTTGGGCTAATGATTGTGAATATGGGCTGACTTCTTCTATTTATACTCAGAATCTGGATATGGCATTTAAATTGATTCGTGCGTTGAAATTTGGTGAAACTTATGTGAATCGTGAGAATTTTGAAGCTATGCAGGGATTCCATGCCGGATGGCGTAAATCTGGTATCGGTGGCGCGGATGGTAAACATGGTCTGGAAGAGTATTTGCAGACGCAGCTGGTTTATTTGGAGACTAAAGGGTAATTCTTATAATTATTCTATGTAGGATTATCTCGGGATATAATTCGTATTTTATGTCTCGAGATACATCTTGTTATATGATGGATATTTATTATTGATTTGGATTGATACTTTAAGAAGTATAGAGTACAAAATACTTGTTGTTTCGTCCTGTTGGAAAAGGTTTATTCATCATAAAACAGCATGCTATGAAATTATTTTTTTCTTTCGTATTTGCCTTATTGGCTTTTACTACTTGTACAAAACCTGACAAGGAAGTCTATATCTTCACTTCTCATCGTGAGCCGGCATTGGACGGGTTACATTATCTTTACAGCTATGACGGTTATCATTGGGATAGTATTGCAGGTTCATGGCTGAAACCGGAAATAGGAAACAAGACCCCTTATTATAATTATTTCACTAAACAGACCGAAGAACAGAAATATGCTCCCAATTCGATGATGCGTGATCCGTCCATTACCCAAGGTCCGGATGGAACCTTTCATTTGGTGTGGACCATCAGTTGGAATGGGGAACAAGGATTTGGTTATGCCAGTTCTAAAGACTTGATTCATTGGAGCGAACAACGTGAAATCAAAGTGATGAAAGACTCTTTGACTAACAATGTGTGGGCACCGGAAGTTTTCTATGATGATGAAAAGGGACAGTTCATCGTTGCCTGGTCCTCTGCCATTCCAGTAGAGAGATATACGGCAGCCGATAGTTTGGGAGCTAATAAAAGTCACCGTGCCTATTATACCACGACCAAGGATTTCCAAACGTTTGCTCCGGCAAAGGCATTTTATGATCCCGGATTTAATTCTATTGACGGATTTATAGTAAAGCGTGATAAAAATGACTATGTATTAATTATAAAAGACAATCGTAAGCCTGGTTACAGTGATCTGTTCTGTGTGTCCGGACCATCGGCGGAAGGGCCTTATACTAGTCCGTCAACGAAATTTGCACCGACTTATTCCGAGGGACCGTGTGCCGTGAAAGTAGGTGATGAATGGTTGATTTATTTTGATGTTTATCGGGAAGGTCGGTTTGGAGCCGTAGCGACAAAGGATTTTAAGACCTTTACTCCTATAGACAATCAGATTTCTATTCCGCAAGGACATAAGCATGGTACTATTATAAAAGTTCCTGAATCAGTTTTGCTGAACCTGAAAGCGGAGGAAGCTAAAAGATTCCCTCAAAAAGACTAGTTATTACCCTGAATTGTTTACTTGAATAAGTTACTTTGGGCTTTGAAATTTATATGATAAATGCGCAAATGAAAAACAAGAATCTGGTATTATTTGTTCTTCTCTTTTTGTTGGGGGGAGAATTGACTTCGGCGTCAGCCCAAGGAAAGTCCGGGATCTATAAACCTTGGAGCCATGGACGACTGAAAGTAAGTAAAGAAAATCGTTATCTGATGAATGCGGACGGAACTCCTTTTTTCTGGTTGGGGGATACAGGATGGCTGTTGCCCGAGAAACTGAACAGGGATGAAGCTGCTTATTATCTGGAACATTGTCGTCAGGCAGGATTTAATGTGGTACAAGTACAGACTATAAATGGAGTCCCTGCTATGAATTTCTATGGTCAGTATTCCATGATAGATGGCTTTAACTTTAAGAATATAGACAGAAAAGGAGTTTATGGATATTGGGACCACATGGACTATATTATTCAGAAAGCTGAGCAGAACGGTATTTATATAGCGATGGTATGTATCTGGGGAGGTTTGGTACGCTCCGGAAAGATGAATGTCGAAGAGGCCAAGGCGTATGGTAAATTTTTAGGTGAACGATATAAAGATGCTCCTAATATCATTTGGGTAATCGGTGGAGATACATACGCCGACCGGAATACCGAGATTTGGGAAGCCTTGGCAAACAGCATTCTTGCTGTGGACAAGAATCATATAATGACTTTTCATCCGTTTGGCCGTACATCTAGTGCTGCACATCTGAATAATAAGGAGTGGATGGATATGAATATGTTCCAAAGTGGGCACAGACGCTATGGTCAGAAAAAAGGAGATGGTGATACTTCTGTAACCGGATTGGAGGAGGACAATTGGCGTTATGTAGAAGATGCTTTGTCTATGACTCCATTGAAGCCTGTTTTGGATGCAGAACCCAGTTATGAAGGTATTCCTCAGGGATTGCATGATCCTGCCCAGCCACTCTGGCGTGACTGTGATGTAAGACGCTATGGGTATTGGTCTGTTTTTGCGGGTTCTTGCGGACATACGTACGGACATAACAATATCATGCAGTTCTTGAAACCGGGTACACCGGGTGGATATGGGGCTGATGGAATAGAGAAACCTTGGTATAAGGCGATGCAGGATCCCGGCTTCAATCAGATGAAATATCTGAAGAATCTGATGTTAACTTTCCCTTATTTTGAACGTGTACCAGATCAAAGTGTGATTGCCGGTACGAATGGGAATCGTTATGATAGAGCCATTGCTACTCGCGGAAAGGATTATTTGTTAGTATACAATTATTCCGGAAACCCGATGTCTGTTGACTTGACTAAAATCAGTGGCGCAAAAAAGAAAGTATGGTGGTATAGCCCTAAGGATGGAAAACTTTCTTTTATAGGGGAATTTGATAGTAAAATTACTCCTTTTCTCTATGATGGCAGTTATAACCGAGATAATGATCAGGTATTGATTGCTGTAGATTCAAATAAGAATTATATTTCTACCAAATGGTTCGAACTTCCCATGGTAAATCAATAGTGTTTTGAGGAATACAGCCAAAAAGTCTTATTAAGTCTTAATGAAACGGGAAAAGTCAATGCGGAAATTGTAATTTTGAAAAAACACATTTACAAATGAAACGCATTGGCTTTTTCTTATTCTTTTGCATTCTTTCCTTGTATGGTCTGGCACAAGCTGAAAATGACAAGGATACGCTCATCATCCGACAAGATAAAATCAATGAATTTATCAATGAGATGAATGAGGTTGATAAAAGTATGGATTTTATAAACGAACCTCCTACATTGACACCTCCCGTTTTATCTGATACGCTGCGGATGCCAAAATTTGATTTAACTCCTCGTGAAGAAATGCCTAAAATATCTCCCTATACTTTTTCCGGGAATCCTTTCGGCCATGATTATATAGATGGACGTGCTTATCAGATTAATAATACAGGGATTCTGAGTGGTTATCATTCATTTCAAGGATTGCCTTCTATAGGCGAGGCACGCAATGTCGGGGTGATGTATACCCAGCGGCTCAATGATTTTATAACCGTGACAGGAGGAGCATATGCTGCTAAATACAATGTATATGGAGTCCGCTTTAATGATTTCGGTGGTAAGGGAAAATTGTCTTTTCGCATTAATGACAGGATGAAAATTAATATGTTCGGCACATATTCTGTGTATAATGGATACGGCATGACTCCGGCCTCTCAGCTTTTTATGAATCAAAATTCATACGGAGGTACTTTGGAATTCAAAATATCGGATAGTTTCGGTATTGAAGCGGGGGCAGAGAGGGAATTTAATCCGATGACCCGCAAATGGGAAACCCATCCTATTATTATGCCGGTATTCTATAAATGATAAATTGTGTATCTTTACGGCATGAATGAAGAAATAGCAGAGTATTACGAAGAATTATACAGGCTTTATATAGACGAGAACCAGCCATTAGAACGCCGTTACAGACAATTGCGTGAATCATTGGAGCGTGTGGTGCGTGAACGGATACAAGGGAATAGTTTGCAGACCACTGATTTGGCCGCCCGTATTAATTATGTAGCCACTCAATATGAACTGGATATAAAAGAGCAGAACCAGTTACATACATTTCGTTTGACTTCCAATGATATTTTGAATCATCGTAAGTTTCCTGCCAAAGAAGAGTTTCTACGTGATTTACGTGCAGTGGCTTTTGCGTATAGGAAGATGTTTGCACAAGATATTCCTTTGAAATTATTCTCGGTTCTTCCTAAACAAGAAATAACATCTTTAGGGAAAAAAGAAAAGAAGGAATACATCCGTCGTATACGGGTATGCTTTGATTATGCCGATGATACCTATCTGTATGTACATCCTGTAGATATAATAGCTGATGAACCTATTCGGGTTGTTTATAATAAACCCGGTATAAACCATGAATTTGAAGAAACTATAAAGGAACTTTGGCGATATGCCCAGCTTAATCTTTTGGATGTTTTTGTAGATAGGGAAGGAATTTATACCCCTTCTTTTATCGTATTGGAGCCGGATTATCTAATAGATATCAGTTCACTGGCAGAATGCTACAAGGATTATGGCAGCCATCCGGCAAATTACTTTTTAAGCCGGTTGGTTCCGATTGATAACGCCCGGCCTTTGCTGCTGGGAAATATAGCCAATCTTTTTCTGGATGAATGGATACATGCAGGTGAGGAGGAACCGGACTATATAGACTGTATGAAGAAGGCGTTCCGGCAGTATCCCATCGAACTGGCTGCTTGTGCCGAACTTCGTGACCCGTCCAAAGAGAAAGAGTTTGCCAAGGATTGCCGGATGCACTTTGAGCATATACGGGATATCGTGCAGCATACTTTTCTGGAACCTGGTTATAACTTGGATAAAAAGGATGCTGTTCTGGAACCGTCTTATATTTGTGAGGCATTGGGTATTCAGGGACGTTTGGACTATATGCAGCGGGATATGAGCAGTTTTATCGAAATGAAATCGGGAAAAGCAGATGAATTCTCCATACAGGGAAAAGTGGAACCCAAGGAAAACAACAAGGTTCAGATGTTGCTATATATGGCGGTACTGGAATACAGCATGGGACAGGACCGGCGGCGTATGCATCCCTATTTGCTTTATACCCGTTATCCTTTATTATACCCTGCCAGAGCATCGTGGGCTCAGGTAAGGCGGGTTATCAATCTGCGCACCCGTATTGTTGCTGCCGATGTCCCTTCGGGCATGTCGGCCCAAACGGGCCTCGCCGCCCAACCATGCATCCACGCCGACGCAACCGTAACCATGATTGTCTACAAAACTGGATTGGTGAAACCTGAAGCCGCACGATGGATTGGCTCAATGAAGCTTGCGCCCCTGGTGAACAGCATAGGGCGATATAGCGACGCATTATAAAAATCAGTGTCGCGCTTCGCGCTCTTTTCCATGGATCGAGCTTTCGCTCGACTCTACGATTCATGTCGCTTCCGCTTCTGACCAGCAATGAGGCTCAACCTGTAATCGTTTTCGTTTGGTCATGCATGGTTGCGTCTTTGTTCTTGCACGTTCAACTTAAGTAGGTACACGTAGGTCGGTGCGAAAGCTCCGACCTTTTTTGTTCGTGCCCGTAGGCACGTCGCTTTCTTTTATCGCGATTCGACCAACCTACCCGTTAACCGCTTCCTTACTCCTCGCCGTGCATTTCTTTGAGGAATTTGGCCACGGGGGTGAAGAGGTTGTCTTTTTCGGTGAGGCGGAAGTATTTGAGCGGCAGCTGCAGCTTGCGCTTGTCGGCAAGGTAGCGGCCGCCGGCGCGGCGCAGCGGCGTCATCTTGTCGCGCGGGATGTCGATGGGTTCGACCACCAGCTTGCCCGCAACCACCGACACCGTTTTGATGTGATGCTCGTTCGCGAACGCCTTAATGCGGGCTTTCTCGAACAGGTTTTTCGCCGCCTGCGGCATGTCGGGGCGCTTAGCCGTCATGTCTTCGTAAATGTCCTCGACGGCTCCCACGGTGGCCGCGCTTGCGATTTTACGGTACCACAGCACGCGCTCATCGGCCTCGGGCACGTATTCTTCAGGCAGATAGGTATGTCCCGGCAGGTTCACGGTAATGTCGGACAGCGCCGGCGGCAAGCCGTCGGCTGCCTTCAAGTCGCCTTCGCGCGTGGCGTTCACCGCCGAGGCCAGCATCTGCGCGAACAGGTCGAAGCCCACGGCCGACATGTTGCCCGACTGCTCGGCACCCATAAGGCTGCCCGCGCCGCGGATCTCCAGGTCGCGCATGGCAATGCGCATGCCGCTGCCCAAGCCGGTGTGCTCGTCAAGTGCCGTTAGACGCGCCTGCGCCTCTTCGGTGAGGCTAACGTGCTCGGGGAACATGAAGTATGCGTACGCCTGTGTGGAGCTGCGACCGACGCGACCTTTGAGCTGGTACATCTGCGCCAAGCCCAACCGCTGCGAGTCCTCGATGATAAGCGTATTCGTGTGCGGGTTGTCGATACCCGACTCGATGATGGTAGTGGCCACCAGCACATCAAGCTGGCCAGCCGAAAACTCCTCCATCACCTTCTCAAGCGTGTCGCGGTCCATCTGCCCGTGCGCTACGCCCACGCGCGCTTCGCCGGCCGCTGCCTGCACGCGGCGCACCGCCTCTTCGATGGAGCGCACGCGGTTCGACACGTAGTACACCTGCCCGCCGCGAGCCAGCTCTCGCCTGATAGCGGCACTGACCAGATCGGGGTCCCACTCCCCTACGTGCACCTCAACCGGACGGCGATCGTCGGGCGGCGTGAGGATGAGGCTCATGTCGCGCACGCCCGACAGCGACA
>OLVT01001822.1_pt1 | contig 16375 bp, 16 predicted proteins | sample 1673241 | NCBI WGS metagenome assembly OLVT01 (sample SAMEA3178936, study PRJEB25190) | human gut metagenome | biome: human gut; feature: human-associated habitat; material: faeces | place: Austria | collected 2013 | reverse complement strand
CGGCTCTGCGGCTGTGCGTCTGGCGCTTTGATAACAGTTATATGAAATTGTTCAACGTCAATTAGGCACTCGCTTTTGCATTTCGGACAAAAGAGGGGAAAATTTTTTAGAATGGTATCTTCTCGTATTTTGTCGCGTGTTTTATTTCCACAGATGGGGCAAAGAATCCAATTTACCTCTTGCATTGTTCATCCTCTTGTCTATTCCAATTTTTCTCCAACATTGTAGCCATATAAAAGAATCGTTAAATACGAAGCGAGCGTCGCTATGCCCTCGTCTATGTCTGGCCAGATGTTGTAAATAGTTATTTGATTTTTCTGTCCGTAAAATCGAATACATCTTCAATTTTCATATCAAATAACTGTGCAATATCGAAAGCCAACCAAATGGAAGGGTCACAGTGCTCTAATTCTACTGCACAGATCGTCTGGCGGGAAACACTGACTATTTGCCCCAGCTCCGTTTGTGTTAGCCCATTTTTCATGCGGAGTTTTCGGACTTTATTTCTCAAACTGATCTTCCTCCACGGATATATCGTGCGTTTTGGAACAGCGCAGGGATTTCAATATGTTACACTTTTCAATTACCAGATGAACAATTAACAATATTTCCTTTTGAATAGGCCAACCGATAGAATATAGGACAGGGCAAAAATAACAATGGTGCTGACAAAGCCAATAGCCATGCTCAAATCAAAATTATCTACAACAAATCCCATGATCGCATTGTTTGTCATTCTTGACCAGATGCCTAATACCACCAGCAGAATGATTAAAATGAACATAACTGCGAATCCGGCGTTTACACCAAGCCAATAATTGGACGGTAAGATAAAAGCAAGGAACAACAGAACCATGCAGAAAGAAGCGATTGAAAGGAAAAGATAGAATCCAAACTGATATGCAGGGAAGCAAAAATAGGAAATCGTGTTTACAACGAGAGCCACACACAAACCTATGATTGCCGCAATTCCTCCAAAGGCATAACGGCTGCTAAGAACCACATTGGGGTCAGACCCCATTACTGTTGTGGGAAATTTTTGGGCGGTTCCTGTTTTTGTGCTTGAAATTCGAAAAATCTTTATACAATCTTAATACTATGGAAAAGGTATTTATACGTTTTTAAAACGGAAGTCTCTAAAATAAGGAAGAATCAAAAAGAAGGAGTAAAAAGAGAAATGTGGAGTATAAAACTGCGATACAGGAAACAATGGTCGTCGTTTGAAATTATCATTCTTGGATTTGCGGGGGTAATTCTGGCAGGAGCACTGCTTTTGATGCTTCCTGTGGCTTCGCGGGAAGGAAATGTAACGCCATTTACAGAAACACTGTTTACTGCAACATCAGCCGCCTGTGTGACAGGACTGGCAGTCAGAGATACAGGAAGCTACTGGTCCGTCTTTGGACAGAGCGTGATTTTGTTGCTCATTCAGATCGGTGGTCTTGGTGTGGTTACGATCGCTGTTTCGATTGCGATGCTTTCCGGGAGAAAAATTTCCCTGATGCAGCGAAGCACGATGCAGGATGCGATTTCTGCCCCGAAGGTGGGCGGAATTGTGCGCCTGACGCGTTTTATCCTCAAAGGAACCTTTGGAATTGAACTGTTGGGGGCGTTGTTTCTTCTGCCTGTTTTTTTACGGGATTACGGCGGAAAAGGAATCTGGATGGCGTTGTTTCATTCTGTATCCGCATTCTGCAATGCAGGATTTGATCTTCTCGGAAAAACGGATCATCTATATCCGTCCCTGACTTCTTATGTGGGAAATCCACTGGTTAATCTTACGATTATGGGGCTAATTGTAACAGGTGGAATCGGATTTCTGACCTGGGATGATATCTATACAAAAAAATACCATTTTCGTCAGTACTGCATGCAAAGCAAGGTGATCCTGCTTACAAGTCTGTTTCTGATTTTTGTTCCGGCGGCTTTCTTTTTCTTCCGGGATTTCGCCGGAATGCCGGTCAAGGAGCGGACGCTCTGCGCATTGTTTCAGTCCGTGACAACAAGAACGGCCGGATTTAATACAGCAGATCTTTCCGGGATGACAGGTGCCTCCCAGGCGATTATGATTGTTCTGATGATGATTGGCGGAGCACCGGGATCAACGGCTGGCGGAATGAAAATTACCACATTTGCCGTGCTGACAGCTAATGCGTCTGCTACGTTCCGTCAGAGAGAGGACACACAGATGTTTGGACGCAGGGTGGGCCAGGAGGTATTAAAAAATGCATCTACGATTCTGATGATGTATCTTTTTCTGGTGCTAATGGGAGGAATGGTGATCAGTGTGGCAGAAAATCTGCCGATTTCTGATTGTCTGTTTGAGACAGCATCTGCTGTTGGAACGGTTGGCCTGACGCTTGGAATTACGCCGCGGCTCGGTGTTCTTTCGAAAGGAATTCTGATCGCACTGATGTTTCTTGGAAGGGTTGGCGGTCTGACGCTTGTTTATGCTGCGATGCAGGGGAGAAAGAGCGCACATGCAAAAATGCCGCTGGAAAAAATAAATGTAGGATAAGAAGAGAGGAAGAGATGAGATGAAAAATATTTTACTGATTGGAGTAGGAAGATTTGGGAGACATATTGCCATGCATCTGAATCAGCTTGGACATCAGGTGATGGCGGTAGACCGAAATGAGGAACGGATCGACGCCGTGATGCCGTATGTGACAAATGCACAGATCGGTGACAGTGTCAATGCAGACTTTCTGCGATCCCTTGGTGTGGGAAATTATGATGTCTGTATTGTGACGATCGGAAGCAGCTTTCAGGATTCGCTGGAAACCGCATGTCTTTTGAAGGAGCTGGGCGCAAAATGGGTCGTGTCCCGGGCAGAACGGGATGTACAGGAAAAATTCCTGTTGCGGAACGGAGCGGATCAGGTTGTTTATCCGGAAAAACAGATGGCAAAATGGACAGCGATTCGTTACAGCTCGGATCATGTGTTTGACTATATTGAAATTGACAGTCAGTATGCGATTTTTGAGGTTGAAATCCCGGAGAACTGGATTGGAAAAAATGTCGGCCAGCTGGATATCCGGAAAAAATACGGTATTAATATTCTGGCAACAAGAAAATATGGAAAAACAGATGTTGCGGTGTCTCCGGAGACAGTTCTGAATGGCGATGCTACCATATTGGTTCTTGGTGAATATAAAGCGATCCAGAAATGTTTTCGAATCTGAAAGAGAGGTGATTTCTGTGTTAAGTGTAGGACTGCTCTTCGTTACCCTGGTCGGTTTTTTGTCTGGAGGCGTGCTCGTAGATCAGATAGAGACATTTTTCACGGAAAACAGAAGAGAGGAACCGGAAACGGGACAAAATTTCACGGAAAACAGAAAACAAGAACAGGGAACGGGAGAAAAAAAGATTTCCTGACTATAGCGTTCTCTTCGTTTATGATCTACAATAGGAGGTGGGGTGAGACAGTTGGAAAAAGAAAAACAAAAAAAAGAGCATATCCTGGTGTGTCTGTCCTCTTCGCCATCCAATGAAAAAATTATTCGGACTGCGGCGCAGATGGCACAGGCGTTTCAGGCCGGCTTTACGGCATTGTATGTGCAGACAGCAGAAAAAACAGAAAAAACACCGGAGGATCTGGCAAGGCTGCAGAAGCATGTTCGTCTGGCAGAGCAGAGCGGGGCAGAAATTGTAACGACACACAGTGAGGATATTGCCCTGCAGATTGCAGAATACGCAAGAATTTCCGAGGTGACGCGGATTGTCATTGGAAAGAGCATGATGAAGCAGGGCTATTTCTATCAGCGAAGGGTGTGGACCGAGCGTCTGACGGATCTTGTGCCTGATCTGGAAATTCACATCATTCCAGACTCAGACGTGTACCGGAGATATCAGAAAAGAAAAAAATTTCCGGAGTGGATGGAGCTGCCTTCCTGGAAAGAACTGATGCTTACGGTTCTGATTCTGGCTGCTGCGACCGGAATCGGAGAAATCTTTTTTCGGCTTGGTTTTACGGATGCCAATATTATTACGGTATATCTGTTTGGCGTCATGCTGACATCTATTCTGACCAGCGGTTATACCTGTAGTGTGGTCAGCTCTGTGGCAAGTGTTGTCCTGTTTAATTATTTTATGACAGAGCCAAGGCTTTCGTTGCATGCGTATGGTTCCGGCTATCCGGTGACCTTTGCGATCATGCTTGGCACTTCAATCCTGACCAGTACGCTTGCTTCAAAATTGAAAGAAAATGCAAAGCTTTCTGCACGAGATGCCTTTCGAACCAAGATTCTTTTTAATACCAGCCAGCTTCTGCAAAAGGCAGAGGATGCGTCGGAAATTTTTGATATTACGGCAACGCAGCTGATAAAGCTTCTGGGAAGAAATCTGGTTGTGGCGCCGGTAGAAAAAAAGAAAAACGGCATTGTGCAGGGAACTCTTTATAACGCCGAAACAGGAATAAAATCAGAAAAAGTTTTTAATGAGAAAGAACAGGAAATCCTGCAGTGGGTTCTGAAAAACCGGAAACGGGCGGGAGCTATGACAGAACGTTTTTCTGAAGAACCGTATCTGTACCTTTCCATCTATGCGGCACAGAACAGATATGGTGTGATCGGCATTTTCATCGGACAAAAGCCACTGGATGCGTTTGAGAACAGTATCCTGCTTTCTATTCTGGGAGAGTGCGCCATGGCACTGGATCGGGAACAAAGTGCGAGAGAAAAAGAAGAGGCGGCAGTCATGGCGAAAAATGAGCAGCTTCGGGTGAATCTGCTGCGGACGATTTCCCATGATCTGCGCACACCACTGACATCAATTCTCGGCAATGCAGACTCTTTGATCAGTAACTTTGACGCACTGGACGAAGGGATGCGGAAACAGATTTTTTCGGATATTTATGAGGATGCCGGATGGCTGATTGAACTGGTGGAAAATCTGCTTGCGCTTACGAAAATAGAAGATGGAAGTGTAAAACTGCAGTTATCCGATCAGGTGGTTGAGGATGTAGTACGTGAGGCGCTGCGCCATGTAGAACGGCGGAAAAACGAACATGAAATTACGGTGGACTGCGGGGAAGATGTACTGCTCGCACGCATGGATGCAAAGCTGATTGTACAGGTATTGGTAAACCTGATCAACAATGCAGTAAAATATACACAGGCAGGATCCAAGATCCGGATTACAGCCGGAAAAGAAGAAAAAAACGTATGGATTGCGGTGGAGGATAATGGACCCGGCATTCCGGCGGAGTGCAGGGAGCATGTATTTGAAATGTTCTATTCCGGAAAAAATAAAGTGAGTGACAGCCGCAGAAGCCTTGGCCTTGGGCTGGCGCTGTGCCGTTCCATTGTAAATGCGCATGGCGGGGAACTGGTGCTTCGTGACTGCGCTCCGCACGGCTGTCATTTTCGTTTTACGCTGCCGCTCAGTGAGGTGAATTTAAATGAATAAGACATTGATACTGGTCGTGGAAGACGATACGCCGGTCCACAACCTGATTACGACAACACTGAAAACACACGATTATAAATAACCACATTGGGGTCAGACCACATTACTGTTTAGAAATTTTGTTCTTGTTTTGGCAATTCTGACACTGCAGACTGTGCTGAATGACAATATCAAAACGGCAGAAGATGTTGAAACTTATCTGGGTCTTAACACCCTGGTCGTTGTTCCGGATTTTGGAAGCAAAAAGAAATCCAGAAGACGAAGAAAAGACTGAACATAAACACAGAAAATTAAAAAGGAGCATCTCCGGTTTCGAACTTGAAACCTGGAGATGCTCCTTTTTCGTATGCTGCAGAATGAAAAATTATTCTCCCGCCACCGTCACATCCCGCAGCAGTACCGCACACGGTACCACGCGGTTGTTGAGCTGCTGTGTCTCTTTCGAGAAAGTCAGATTTTTCAGCACATCGTCATAACGGGCGGAAAGTGATCCGCTGGTTGTCGGATGGGAGGTGGTTCCGTCGCTCTCATACGCGAGCCGGATCTCACCGCCGCAGGTGCCGCTTACGGCATCCATATCAAACGCACTGAAATCGGTGATTTCTATATGCGGCATGCTGCGCAGCTCGTCGAGTGTTTTCGAACCGCCTTCAACTACTATGTTGTTCATAGAAGTAGTATCCTTCATGCCGATATAATGGGCATGCTGAAGGCTGCCCCAGTAGGAGCGGCAGATGCCGTTTTCAAACAGAACGCGCTCGGCTACCGGCATACCGGTTTCGTCGTACGGCGCGTTTTTGGCAGAGCCGTCGAGCGTCGGCACGAGGCGGATATTCAGCGGATCAGCATCCGCGCCGGTGATGGATTCACCGATTTTTGCTTTTGCAACGCCCATATACTGATAAGAAGCGTTGGTATGCATGGCAAAATACTGGAAGAAGCGGCCGACGGCGTCTCCGCTTAAGAGAACATCGGCGTGCTCGTTCTGCCAGGTCGGAACAGCATTCAGACGCTGGCGGCCGGTGTGGAACATTCCGCGCACTTCGGCGATGATCTTCTCGGCAGATTTGTCGGAGAAGCGGAGATCCTTGTAGATCTCAATCTCATGATCATCCTTGCGGGAGTTTGTGACAACCTCGATCTCACAGTCAAAGCCGGAGAATGTGACATCGACACCGCGGGAATTGCGGATGCGTGTCTGCTTCTGATTGACAAAAATCTCATAGGAGTTTACGCGGGAATCCTCTTCCGATTTGATTTCCTGCATGGCCTGCACCAGTTTTACGAGTTCAGAGGTAAGATCGCGGGAGGCATCAGGCATTCCATCATTTGCCGGTGCATCCGATGGCTCTGCAATCGGGTACCATGGGTTCTGCACGAACTGTGCAGCGAACAGCGCCTGGTCAATTTCCTGCTGCATTTCTTCGCGGGAAATGCCCTGGTGGATCTCTTTTTCTGCGCTTCCGCGGAATTTCCCATCCTCACTGTCAACAAAGACGGTCAGAAACGTGTGCGTTACTTTTTTCGCGCGGCTCATGTCGAGCTTCTGACCGATGAAAAATGCCTCGCGGGATTCGGTCTGCTCTTTGCGGATCAGAAAGTCGGTGGCTTTGCTTGCTTTTAATACATCGTATAATTCGTTCATCAGCCTAACCTCACTTTACATTTCAGATACGGGCCGCCATCGCTGACTTTGACCCATTCTTTGTGACCTTTTCCGCACATGCCGGAGCCGAAGAGCTCTTCTTTGTCGGAAACCATGGAGATGCTCTTTAAGAGATCCGGAACGTAGCCGGTCAGGGTGACAGGAGATACGACTTTTCCGGTCAGCTTACCGTCTTTGATCTCGCGGCCGAGTCCGACCATGCACTGGATGCCCCAGTGTTTCGGGTCTTCCATACCGGACTGAACGCTTTCGAGAAGATAGCCGTGCTTAATCGAAGCGATCATATCATCGAGTTTGTCTGTGCCTGCGGTGAAGTAGGTGTTGGTCATACGGGAGTAGACTTTGCGCTCGAAGCTTTCGCGTTTTCCGTTTCCGGTCGGCGTGGTGCCAAGGCGGAGTGCGCTTACGAGATCGCTGATGCCGGTAACGAGTGTACCGTGGTCGATGACCGTGGTGTCGGTGCCGAGCGTTCCCTCATCATCAAAAAGATAACTGCTGACCTGCTGTGCGCCGATTGCTCCGTCGTGCATGGAGGAGAGCTGGGAGGCAACAGGCTTGCCGATATACTCTTTGGCGAGTGCGCGGTCTTTGACAAACATATCCATCTCGACACCGTGGCCGAATGCCTCGTGTGCAATCACGCCGGTGACATCCGGTGCGGTGATGACATCGTACATGCCAGGGATGACCGGATCGGAGTGGAGCTTGTCGTACAGAACGGCGATGATTTCCTCAACAATCGCATCCATCTCATTTAAGATTTCCACGCCTTTCAGGCCGGAGCAGGAACGGTACGACATATTCTGTTTTCCGTTTTCTGTGCCGATTGCGGAAAGGGAGCCCTCCGAGAAAGCGTAGGACTGCATCAGATCCTTTTTGGAGGAGAGGAACAGCTTGTTGACACGGGCAAAGCTGACGGTACTCTGGAATTCCAGAATTCCTTCATGGGCAGCGCCGGCGTCGCAGAGCTTCCGAAGGTGGGAGAGAATCTCCTCTGCGGAGACGGTCTCCGGGTCAATCTCGATTTCATTCTGCATCGTTTTGGTGATGGCTTCTTCCTGCACGAGAGGAGACTCCATCTGCGCAATGCCGAGTGCCTTTAATGCCTGAATTTCGGATTTCAGCGCGGAAGTAATTTCCTCCGCAAGATCTGCGGCATCGGTGAGGTTGTTGAAGGAATATTCGGTGTAGGAACCGTCCTGCCATACACGGACAACGAAGCCGCGTTCACAGAAGTGATAATCGCCGACAGTGGTCTGATGCATGCTGACGCGGTAGGTCGTGCCTTTGACATCGGTGCAGAGCACGCTGACGTAATCAAATTCGCGCTCGAGCAGACGGATCAGTTCCTGAATCTGTGGTTTGACTTCCACAAGATAGGATGACATTGGAACCTGCATAAGTTTGGTGTCCTTTCTGGAGCCTGCCGGAGTGTTCGATAGAGAATCTGCGCCGGGGCTCAAAATAATAGAATCCGGAAAAAATAGTTTCGAAAAAATCCCGAACATAGTTTCATTATAGAAGTGGGAAATGGAAAAAGCAATAAAAAAAGGTTGACAAAATGAATTTTGATGATATACTTTGAATATCAAAACATTTGAAAAGAAAAATGTTTGAGAATGAAATAAGCAAGAGGACAGTAAGGTGAAAAACGGCAGAATTGCGGGAACCGGTTCTTACGTACCGGAGACGATATGGAAAAATGAAGATCTGGAAAAGATGGTGGAGACGAGCGATGCCTGGATCCGGGAGCGGACAGGAATCGGTGCGCGCCACATAGCCGGGGAGGAGACGGTTGCCCAAATGGCAGTAAAGGCGGCGAGAAGAGCGCTGGAAAATGCCGGGATCTGTTCGACAGAATTGGATCTGATTCTCGTCGGAACCTCCTCGTCGGAGAGCATCTTTCCGAATACCGCCTGTCTTGTGCAGGATGAAATCGGTGCCTTCCGTGCCGCCTGTCTCGATGTCAGCGCCGCCTGCACCGGATTTCTTGCAGTGTATGAGCTGGGCCAGCTGTATATCCGGAGCGGCAAGGCAAAAAACGTGCTGCTGATCGGCGCGGATGCCTTGAGCCGCCTGGTGGACTGGAGTGACCGCGGAACCTGCATTTTGTTCGGGGACGGCGCGGGAGCCGTTGTGCTGACGGCGGAGGAGCAGGAGACAAAAGCGTGCGAAAAGATCCATTCCGATGGAGAAAAAGGCGTGTCGCTGACCTGCGAAAAGGGAACGTATCTGCAGATGGACGGCCGTGCCGTGTTCCAGTTTGCCTTATCCCGCGTGCCGGAAGTCATCCGCGAGGTGCTGAAAGAAGCCGAGGTGCCGGTCGAGGAGATTGATGCGTTTATCCTTCATCAGGCAAACAGCCGCATCATCGACGGCGTGGCAAAACGACTGAAGGCGCCGAAAGAAAAATTTCCGCGGAATATCGAAGCATACGGCAATACGTGTGCGGCGAGCATTCCGATTCTGCTGGATGAGTGGAACCGGTCCGGCAGAGCCCAAAAAGGACAGAGAATCGTTCTCTCCGGTTTCGGAGCAGGACTGATCTGGGGCGCGGCGTACCTGGAATGGTAAGAAACGCCCATATAAAATAAGAAGAATAAGAAAAAAAGTGAGGACAAAAACATGTTAGAAAAAGTAAAAGAAACCGTAGCAGAAGCACTGGGAGCAGACATCGATACCATCACAGCAGAGACTTCCTTCAAAGAGGATCTCGGAGCAGATTCCCTGGATCTGTTTGAAATGGTCATGTCCCTCGAGGACACCTGCGGCGTGGAAATCCCGACCGAGGATCTGGAAACGATGGTAACTGTCGGTGATGTTGCAGAGTATCTGGAGCAGCACAAAAACTAAGAAAGATCGGGAAGCAGGAGGAAGCGATTCATGATCACAGAAGTGACAAAATTACTCGGGATTCAGTATCCAGTCATTCAGGGCGGCATGGCCTGGGTGGCGGAGCATCATCTGGCAGCGGCAGTTTCCGAGGCCGGCGGCCTTGGCCTCATCGGAGCATCGGCGGCACCGGCAGAGTGGGTTCGGAATGAAATCCGCGAAGCAAAAAAACTGACGGACAAACCGTTCGGCGTCAACATCATGCTGATGAGCCCGTATGCGGATGAGGTGGCAAAAGTGGTTGCCGAGGAAGGCGTAAAAGTCGTTACGACGGGCGCAGGAAATCCGGAGAAATATATGGAACTGTGGAAAAACGCTGGTATCCGCGTCATCCCGGTGGTCGCTTCCGTGGCTCTTGCAAGACGAATGGAGCGCGCAGGCGCAGATGCCGTTGTGGCAGAAGGATGTGAGTCCGGCGGCCATATCGGCGAGACGACAACGATGGCACTCGTTCCGCAGGTGGCAGATGCCGTAAAAATTCCAGTCATTGCGGCCGGTGGAATTGCGGACGGACGCGGCATGGCGGCAGCCTTTATGCTGGGTGCCGAGGCGGTTCAGATGGGAACGCGTTTTGTCGCTTCGAAAGAGGCCGTTGTGCATGAAAATTACAAGCAGCTGGTGATCAAGGCGAAAGATATTGATACCCGCGTGACAGGCCGCACAACCGGTCATCCGGTGCGGGCGATCCGAAATGAGATGACACGCCATTATCTGGAACTGGAAAAAGAGGGAGCTCCGTTCGAAGAGCTGGAAAAACTGACGCTCGGCGGTCTTCGAAGAGCCGTTGTGGACGGCGATGTCAAAACCGGAAGCGTGATGTCCGGTCAGATTGCAGGTATGGTAAAAGACGAGAAAAGCTGCAAAGAAATCATAGAGCAGATGATGAATGAGATGGAAGAACTTCTGAAAGGAGCACCGGCGCGGTTATGAGTAAAACAGCATTTATGTTTCCGGGACAGGGTTCCCAGTGTGTCGGCATGGGCGCGGATTTTTATGAAGCATGTCCGAAAGCGAGAGCCGTCTACGATATGGCATCCGAGCTGATCGGGATTGATATGAAAAAACTCTGTTTTGAGGAAAATGAACATCTGGATCAGACAGAGTTTACCCAGATTGCACTGCTGACAACCGGAATGGCGATGGAGCAGTCCATCCGGGCGTGCGGCCTTACGCCGGATGTGACAGCGGGCCTCAGCCTTGGCGAGTACAACGCGATTGTGTCCGCCGGCGGTATGGAAATGGCGGATGCGATGAAGGTCGTCCGCAGAAGAGGCATCCTGATGGAGGAGGCCGTTCCGGCAGGCGAGGGCGCGATGGCGGCGGTGCTCGGCATGGAAGATGCAAAAATCGAAGAGATTTTGAGCGGGATTTCCGGCGCCTACATTGCCAATTACAACTGCCCGGGTCAGATTGTCATCACCGGATATGAGGCGGCAGTGGCAGAGGCTTCGGAAAAGTTAAAAGAAGCAGGCGCAAAGCGGGTACTTCCGCTGAATGTAAGCGGCCCGTTCCATTCCCCGATGATGGAAGCTGCGTCCCAGGGGCTGACCGAAGCGCTCGAGGGCGTCGGCTTTATGGAGTTGAAGATTCCGTATGTGACGAATGTAACCGGCCAGTATGTGTGTGATACTGCACTGACGCGCGGCCTTCTGATCCAGCAGGTGGCATCCGGTGTGCGGTGGCAGCAGAGCATCGAGGCAATGATTGCGGACGGCGTTGATACCTTCGTGGAGATCGGACCGGGAAGAACACTGACCGGCTTTTTAAGAAAAATCAACCGGGATGTAAAAGGTTACAATATCCGCACCTATGAGGAAATGCATCAGGTGTGCGAAACTTTATTATAGATAGTGGATTATGCAGCAGGAGAATGAGATGTTAAGTGGAAAAACAGCAGTAGTAACGGGCGCATCCCGCGGAATCGGGCGTGCGATTGCAGAAAAACTGGCGGCGGAGGGAGCCTTTGTTGTCATCAATTACAATGGTTCGAAAGAGGCGGCCGAAACCGTGCTTGCGGGAATCCGCGCGGCAGGAGGAGACGGCTGCATGATGCAGTGCAATGTATCGGATTTTGCGGCGTGTGAAGCGTGGATGAAGGAAATTCTTGCTTTGTATGGGAAAATCGATATTCTGGTCAACAACGCGGGTATCACAAAGGACGGCCTTCTGATGGGCATGTCGGAGGAAGCCTTCGACCGTGTCATTGAGACAAACCTCAAGGGAACGTTCAACTGCATCCGCTTTGCGGCACGGCCGATGATCCGTCAGAAGAGCGGCTGCATCATCAACATGGCTTCTGTGGTCGGCGTGGCAGGAAACGCCGGACAGGCAAATTATGCGGCATCGAAAGCAGGTGTGATCGGCCTGACGAAAACAGCGGCACGGGAACTGGCATCCCGCGGCATCCGCGTCAATGCGATTGCGCCGGGCTTTATTGAGACCGATATGACGGAGGTTCTTTCGGATAAAGTGAAAGAAGCATCCGTATCCCAGATTCCTCTCGGCCATTTCGGAAAGCCGGAGGATGTGGCAAACCTGGCCGCATTTCTGGCATCCGAAGCGGCAGCTTACATCACCGGACAGGTGATTCACTGCGACGGCGGCATGGTGATCTAAGAAAAGGAGAGTTGGAATGAAGAGAAGAGTAGTCATCACAGGGCTGGGTGCGGTAACCCCGATTGGAAATACCGTGGAGGAATTCTGGAACGGCGTCCGCAAGGGAACCTGCGGAATCGGAACGATTACGAAATTTGATACAGCAGAATATAAAGTACATCTGGCAGGCGAGGTCAAAGGCTTCGTGGCAAAAGAACGCATGGATTTCAAGGCGGCAAGACGAATGGGAACTTTCTCCCAGTATGCCGTTGCGGCAGCAAAAGAAGCGTTTGCAGATGCCGGCATTTCCATGGAGAATGAAGATCCGTTCCGCGTCGGCGTTCTGGTGGGCTCCGGCGTCGGTGATCTGAATGCATGCGAGCAGGCGAAAGCCAAAATTGATGCCGGAAATCCTTCCCGCGTCAACCCGTTTACCGTTCCGGTGATGATTGCGAACATGGCGGCGGGAAACGTTGCGATTGCACTCGGCGCGAAAGGAAAATGTACCAGCGTGGTGACGGCGTGTGCGACAGGAACGCACTGCATTGGCGATGCCTTCCGCGCAATTCAGTACAACGATGCGGACATCTGCGTGGCAGGTGGTGCGGAGAGCGCAATTACGCCGGTCGGCGTGGCAGGCTTTTCGGCACTGACCGCACTTTCCGAGTCGGAAGATCCGCTGCGGGCTTCGATTCCATTTGATAAAGACCGGAACGGTTTCGTCATGGGCGAGGGCGCCGGCATTCTCGTACTTGAGGAGCTGGAGCACGCGAAACAGCGCGGCGCGAAGATCTATGCAGAGGTAGTCGGATACGGCGCAACCTGCGATGCGTACCACATTACTTCTCCATTGGAAGATGGAAGCGGTGCGGCACGTGCGATGGAGCTTGCGATGGAAGAAGCGGGAGTAAAACCGGAAGAAGTTACTTATATTAATGCACACGGAACGTCCACACATCACAACGATCTGTTTGAAACGCGTGCGATCCGGAAAGCCTTCGGTGATGCGGCAGACCATGTGCTGGTCAACTCGACGAAATCGATGGTCGGTCATCTGCTCGGCGCGGCAGGCGGTGTGGAAGCTGTTGTCTGTGCGAAATCCATTCAGGACGGCTTCGTGCATCAGACGATTGGAACAAAGGAAGCAGATGCGGAATGCGATCTGAATTACTGCATCGGCGCTCCGGTGGAAACCGATGTGAAACTGGCAATGAGCAATTCCCTTGGTTTTGGCGGCCACAATGCGGTGCTGCTGTTTCAGAAATATGAATAAAGCGGCATCGTGTTCCGGTGCAGAAAGGAAAATAAGATGGAATTAGATCAGATTTTACAGTTGATTGATAAAGTTTCGGATTCTTCGCTGACCGCGTTTGATTACGAGGCTGATGGGATCAAGATTGCCATGGAGCATGGAAAAGCGGCTCCGGTGCAGGTGCAGATGAGCGGGGTTCCATCCGGTGCCGGTCTGCAGATGGCAGAGATGATGGGCGGAGCAAATGGCGTGACAGCGAAAGAAGCAGCCATGCCGGAGAGAAAAGAAACGGCAGGAAAAAGTACAGCGGCTGAGGATCACAGCGAAGCAGAAGAAGGCGTTTTTGTGACATCCCCGCTGGTCGGAACGTTTTATACAGCTCCGGCAGAAGATGCCGAGCCGTTTGTGAAGGTCGGCGACACCGTGAAAAAGGGACAGGTTGTAGCGATTGTGGAGGCCATGAAGCTGATGAATGAGATTGAGAGCGAAGTGGACGGCGTGATTGCGGAGGTTCTGGTGAAAAACGGCGAGATGGTTGATTACGGAAAACCGCTGTTCCGGGTAAAAGCGTAAAGCCGGGACGAGAAAGGAAGCAGCGAATGAACAGTTTGACAACGAAACAGATTCAGGAGATTATTCCACACAGACATCCGTTTCTGCTGGTGGATACTATAGAAGATTTTGAGCCGGGCGAATTCGGCATTGGGTATAAATGTGTGACGTACCGCGAGGATTTTTTTGCGGGTCATTTTCCGCAGGAGCCGGTGATGCCGGGCGTGCTGATTATCGAGGCGCTGGCGCAGGTCGGTGCGGTTGCGATTCTTTCTCTTGACGAGAATAAGGGAAAAATTGCATTTTTCGGCGGCATCAACAAGTGCCGCTTTAAGGGAAAAGTGAAACCGGGAGACAAGCTTCGTCTGGAGACGAAAATTATCCGCCACAAGGGACCGATGGGCGTCGGGGAAGCGGTTGCTTCGGTCGACGGCAAGGTGGTCGCGCAGGCGGAACTGACCTTTATGGTGGGGGCAGCACAATGATTCGAAAAGTTTTGATTGCAAACCGTGGGGAGATCGCGGTCCGGATTATCCGGGCATGCCGTGAGATGGGAATTCTCACGGTTGCTGTTTATTCGGAGGCGGACCGGGAGGCACTGCATGCGCAGCTCGCGGATGAGGCGGTGTGCATCGGGCCGGCACCGTCGAAGGACAGTTATTTAAATATGGAACGTATTTTGAGTGCGGCGCTTGTGACGGGGGCGGATGCGGTTCATCCGGGATTTGGATTCCTGTCGGAGAATAGCACGTTTGCGCGGAGATGCCAGGAGTGCCACATTACGTGGATTGGGCCATCTCCTGAGGTGATGGACCGGCTGGGTAATAAGTCTGAGGCGCGAAATACGATGCAGGCAGCCGGTGTGCCGGTGATTCCGGGGACGAAGGAGCCTGTTTTTGACTGGGAGACGGGTCTTTCTGAGGCCGACCGGATTGGTTTTCCGGTGATGATTAAGGCGGCGCTTGGAGGCGGCGGCAAGGGTATGCGCATGGCGGAGACGCGCGGGGAGTTCCAGAGTGCGTTTCAGACGGCGCAGAAGGAGGCTAAAAGTTCGTTTGCGGACGGGACGATGTATGTGGAGCGGCTGATTCGTCATCCGCGTCATGTGGAGTTTCAGATTATGGCGGACTCGTTCGGGAATGTGATTCATCTTGGCGAGCGGGACTGCTCGATTCAGAGAAATCATCAGAAGATGATTGAGGAGTCGCCTTGTGTGGCGATTGATGACACGCTGCGGGAGCGGATGGGCTCGGCGGCGGTCCGGGCGGCGAAGGCGGCGCATTATGTGAATGCGGGGACGATTGAGTTTCTGCTGGAGCCGGACGGGAATTTTTATTTTATGGAGATGAATACGCGGATTCAGGTGGAGCATCCGGTGACGGAGTGGGTCACGGGGGTGGATCTGATTCAGGAGCAGCTTCGGGTGGCTTCGGGGATGCCGCTGTCGGTGACGCAGAGGGAGGTCCGGCTTTCGGGGCATGCGATTGAGTGCAGGATTAATGCGGAGAATCCGGCGAAGAATTTCAGGCCTTGTCCGGGGAAGATTACGGAGATGCATCTGCCTGGGGGATTTGGAGTACGGGTGGATACAGCGGCGTATGACGGGTATGTGATTCCGGCGTTTTATGATTCGATGCTGGCGAAGCTGATTGTGCATGGGAGGACGCGTGAGGAGGCGATTGCGCGGATGAGGAGTGCACTGGGGGAAGTCGTCATCGAGGGAGTCGACACTAACGTTGATTATTTGTATTCTATTTTAAATGAAGAGGAGTATCTGGCCGGAAGGGCGGATATTGAGTTTGTGGAGCGGTTGATGGAGAGATTGTGAGAGACGGACGCCGCCCGGCAGTACAGCAGAGGGGGACGGCGCGGTTTCAGAGGAAAGAAACACTAAGGCCTCCAGCATTTGCTAAAACCATTTTCAAAAATCCAAAACTCGCTGTCGCTCAGACAGTTAGACAATATGTAATGACCTCCAATTTGTAGTTTCGTGGATTTACCTGTATACT
>OLVT01001819.1_pt1 | contig 16386 bp, 14 predicted proteins | sample 1673241 | NCBI WGS metagenome assembly OLVT01 (sample SAMEA3178936, study PRJEB25190) | human gut metagenome | biome: human gut; feature: human-associated habitat; material: faeces | place: Austria | collected 2013 | reverse complement strand
CTGCGTCAAAAAGGCGCAGTGTGTGCTGCGCGGCAAACGGGAAAAGAGGAGAAGAAAATTTGCGCGGCAAACCCGAAGAAAAGGAAATTTGCGCGGCATACCGGAAGAGAGGAGAAGAAAATGGAAGACAACAGAACGCTGGTGCAGCGGACGGCGGACCAGCTTGTAGATTATATCGTTGAGCAGAGGCTGACCGAGGGGGATCGGCTGCCAAGCGAAAGTGAACTGATGAAATACCTGGACGTGAGCCGCACTACCACCCGGGAGGCGGTGCGCATGCTGTCCTCCAGAAATATTCTGGAGGTGCGCCACGGCTCCGGAATCTATGTCAGCAAGAATACGGGGATTTCCGAAGACCCGCTGGGCCTTTTCTTTATCCGGGATAAGGAGCGGCTGGTGGAGGATTTGATGGAGTTTCGCCTTCTGGTGGAGCCCCGAATCGCGGCCCGGGCGGCCCAGAGAGCGGATCAGGAGCAGGCAAAAAAGCTGGAAGAGCTGGCGGACGAGGTGGAACGGCTCTACCGCAGCGGCCAGCCCCACAACAAGGCGGACAACGCCTTTCACGCGAAGCTGGGGGAACTCAGCGGCAACCTGGTATTTCCCCATCTGATTCCTATTATTTCCAAGGCCATCGACATGTTTATCGATATGACCAGCAATGAGCTGATGAACGAGACCCTGGAGAGCCACCGGGCCATTGTGGAGGCGGTGAAAGCGAGGGACGGGGTAGGGGCGGAAGATGCCATGACCCTTCATCTGGTGTACAACCGGAACCGGATTCGGGAAAAGCGGAAGAGCCAGGAGCCTATTGATAAATAATCACATTGCATTTTGGGTATCCTTCTGATAGGATGCAGATAGTTAGATAAAGCTAACTTAGCACAGCTAACCAAATACGGCTAACGATCTGCAAGAATGAACCGGGAGCCTGACAAATGGGCTTCTGAAAAAAGAAAGGATGTCAAAGGCATGAACGGATTGAAAATTGTAAAGATAACTGGCAGAGAAATCCTGGATTCCCGGGGAAATCCAACGGTGGAAGCGGAGGTTTATCTGGAGGACGGGACCATCGGGCGGGGGACTGCCCCCAGCGGCGCTTCCACAGGAGAGTTTGAGGCACTGGAACTGAGGGACGGCGACCCGGCCCGCTACGGGAAAAAGGGCGTCCTGAAGGCAGTGGAGAATATCAATACCGTCATCAGCGATGTGCTCCGCGGGATGGACGCCTCCCGCACCTACGAGGTGGACCAGGCCATGATTCGGGCGGATGGAACAAACGATAAGTCCAGGCTGGGAGCCAACGCCATTCTGGCGGTATCCATCGCATGCGCCAGGGCGGCTTCCCTGTCCCTACGCATTCCGCTGTACCGCTTTCTGGGCGGTGTAAGCGCCAACCGGCTTCCCGTCCCTATGATGAATATTCTCAACGGCGGCGCCCACGCGGCCAACACGGTGGATGTTCAGGAATTTATGATTATGCCCGTGGGGGCGGAGAGCTTCCGGGAGGGATTGCGCTGGTGCGCGGAGGTGTTCCATGCCCTGGCGGCCCTGCTGAAATCCAAGGGTCTGGCAACCTCCGTAGGCGATGAAGGCGGATTTGCTCCGGATTTGGCCAGCGACGAGGAGGCCATCCGGTATATTCTGGAAGCCGTCCGCCAGGCGGGCTATGAGCCGGGAACGGATTTTGTGCTGGCCATGGACGCTGCTTCCAGCGAGTGGAAGGGAGAGAGAAAGGGAGAATATATCCTTCCCAAGTGCAAAAAGAAATTCACCTCCCAGGAGCTGGTGTCCCACTGGAAGGAACTGGTGGAAAAATACCCCATCTGGTCCATCGAGGACGGACTGGACGAGGAGGACTGGGAAGGCTGGCAGTATATGACAAAGGAGCTGGGAGACAAGGTCCAGCTGGTGGGGGACGATTTGTTCGTGACCAACACGGAGCGCCTGAAAAAGGGCATCCGGATGGGCTGTGGTAATTCCATCCTCATTAAGCTGAATCAGATTGGCTCCGTGTCGGAGACCCTGGAGGCCATCAAGATGGCCCACAAGGCCGGATACACCGCCATCTCCTCCCACCGCTCCGGTGAAACGGAGGATACCACCATCGCGGACCTGGCTGTGGCTCTGAACACATGCCAGATTAAGACGGGAGCTCCCAGCAGAAGCGAGCGGGTAGCCAAGTACAATCAACTTCTGCGGATTGAGGAGGAGTTACAAGAGGCGGCGGTTTATCCGGGCTTCCAGGCATTTAACAGGAAAGCTTAAGCTGAATCAGACGGAATACCTGCTCCGCCGTATCCGCCGCGTTGATTCGGGCCTCCCCCGGGTCCAGGGCCTCCTGGAGGGAGACCACGCCCCTCATAATGGGGAAGAAGGCGTCGATGCCGTGTTGATTGCAGAGACCGGCCTCCCGGGTGACGGCGCCGGAAAAGGCGATGACCGGCTTCCCGTATTCCTTGGCCAGGTGGGCCACCCCGATGGGAGCCTTTCCCATAACGGTCTGGGCGTCCAGACGGCCCTCTCCGGTGATGACCAAATCGGCGTCCCGGATATCATCTTTTAAGTTGATTTCCTTCAGCACCATCCCTACCCCGGATTCCAGGGAACCATTTAAAAAAGTAAGAAATGCAAATCCAAGGCCTCCGGCGGCTCCGGCTCCGGGGGCTTCTTTGTCGGCGGCGGGGAAGGTCCGGGCGGCCAGGTCTCCGTAGCGCTCCATCCACTGGTCCATCTGCCGAATCATTTCCGGGTCCGCTCCCTTTTGGGGACCGTAGACGGCGCTGCAGCCATTTTCACCGCAGAGAGGATTGGTCACGTCGCAGGCAATATGGAAGGAACACTGGGAAAGCTCCGGACGGGCGTTCTCCGTCGAGATACGGGCCAGATTTTCCAGCCCTTTTGCCCCGAGGGGGATGGGCTGCCCCTCGGAATCCAGAAACTGAAAGCCCAGAGCGGAGAGCATGCCGGTTCCGCCGTCATTGGTAGCGCTGCCCCCGATGCCTACGAGAAAATGACGGCAGCCCTCCCCGATGGCGTCCCGAATCATTTCGCCTACGCCGTAGGTGGTGGCCTCCAGAGGATTGCGCTCCTCCTGGGAAATCAGTGTGAGGCCGGCAGCGGAGGCCATTTCCAGCACAGCCATCTTCCGCTCCCGGATCAAACCATAGGATGCGGTTACCGGACGGCCCAGAGGGCCGGTAACAGTCAGGGATTTCAGCTCTCCGCCCAGTCCGGCGGTCAGAGCCTCGGTGGTTCCCTCCCCTCCGTCCGCCAGGGGACGAATCCGAATCTCGGCGGAAGGCATTACGCGGCGGATTCCCTCCGCAACGGCCTGACCGGCCTCCATGGAAGAGAGACTTCCTTTAAAAGAATCAATGGCAATGGTAATGTTCATGTTCATGTTGTTCCTCCTTCTCCTTCAATACATAAATGGTTAACTTTATTGTAGCAGATTGTATGGTTTCAGATATGTTATATAAAATGAAAAAATATTGAAAATAGACAAAATATATGTTATAAAGACCATAAACTTATATTGGAGGAGGGAAGGGGATGGAGAAGATCAGCAAGGCTACGGCGCAGAAGATTGTAGAAACGGTGAAAGAGGTATGTGGCTGCGATGTGAATTTTATTGAGGGGAAGGGTAGGATTATTGCCAGCACTAATCAGAAACGGGTGGGAGATTTTCACGAAGGGGGCCGTCTGGCGGCACAGAGAAATGAGACTTTGGAGGTATTTCAGGACGGCCAGTTCCCGGGAGCTCGAAAAGGAGTGAACATTCCCGTTTGCCATCAGGGCAGACCGGTAGCAGTGGTGGGCATCAGCGGGGAGCCGGAAGAAGTGAGGAGATTCGGCCGCCTGGCGGTACGGATTACGGATTTGATTCTCAGGGAGCGGGAGCTTTATTATCTTCGGGGCAGCAGACGGCAGGCAGATCTGGATTATCTGGTACGCTCCGCTGTCTTTTCCCAGGAACGGACCAAGGAGTACAAGGCCTACGCCGCGGAGCAATTTCATATTGGCCGAAATACTCTTTACCGGACGCTTGTGCTGAGCCTGGCGAGCAGGGAGAATTTTGGGATCAGCGAGCAGACGGAGCAGAAAATCCTGAAGGTTCTGGAGCAGACAGGCATAGAATTTCACACATTCTGCTATCCGGAGGAGTATATTTTAATCCTTTCGGAAAATGGATGGATAAGAAACCGGTCTGTTTTTCAGAATCTGGCCATTGATCTGAAGGGAACGGTGCGGATGGGACTGGGAAAAGCCGCTCCATTTTGGAGTCAAAACATTTCCTACCAGCAGGCCAGACTGGCGGCGGAAAGCGCGGGAGCCTTAAGAGCGGTGGCAGACTTTGAAAGACTGGATTTGGAGCTGCTTTTGGGAGAAATCCGCCGGGAAACCAGGGAAGCTTTTCTGGAGAAAACCATTGGGGAGCTGGCGCCGGAGGATCTGGAGCTTCTTAAGGTCTATTTTCAGGAAGATATGTCCCTGCAGAATACCAGCAGCCGGCTATTCCTTCATAAAAATAGTCTTCAATACAAGCTGAACCGGATTGGGCGGCTCTGCGGCTACAATCCCAGGTCTTTCCGGCAGGCGGCAGTTCTCTATATGTCCCTGAAACTGATGGAAAATGAGGAGGATAGGAAAAATCGATGAATTATCACGGCGTTATGATTGCGGCAGTCTGTTTTCTGGTAATCGGGGTGTTCCACCCCATTGTGATACGGGCGGAGTATTATTTTTCCTCCCGCTGCTGGCCGGTTTTTCTGCTGGCCGGACTTTTATTTCTGGCGGCCAGCCTGGCGGTGGCTCAGGTGCTGGTTTCCGCGGTGATGGGAGTCATCGGCTGCAGCTGCCTCTGGAGCATCCTGGAGCTAAAGGAGCAGGAAAAACGGGTGGAGCGGGGATGGTTTCCTAAAAATCCCAAGAGAAAATCATAAGGATGCGGAAGAAACATATCATAGAGTAAGGAACCTTTCTTTCCAAAGGAGACCTCAATGGACAGCCAGAAACGGGAAAATCTGCTGAATATGGCCCTGGATGCTACCCCAAGGGAGCGGATGGAATCGGCGGCTCTGGGAACCGGTTACGATTTTGAGGAGCGGACCTGGGAGCTGATTGTGCGCTACAGCGGCGACCTGACGCCCTTAAAGGAAATGGGAGTTCAGGTACAAGAACTGCTGGGCGGCTACGCTGTTCTGAAAGCTCCCGAGGGTCTGGTGGATGAGATTACGAGACTTCCTCAGATTTTATATATGGAAAAACCAAAGCTCCTTTATTTTGCCGTGAACATGGGCCGGAGCGCCTCCTGCCTAAGTCAGGTTCAGTCCGGAGGCCTCGGGCTCACGGGAGCTGGGGTGCTGGTGGCGGTGATTGATTCCGGCATCGACTATTTTCACCAGGATTTCCGGAATGAGGACGGTACTACCCGGATTTTGGAGTTGTGGGACCAGGAAAAGGGGATTTACAGCCAGGAGCAGATTAACGAGGCGCTGACGGCCGGGACCAGACAGGAAGCCCTGCAGCTGGTGCCGTCTGTTGACCTTAGCGGACACGGCACGGCGGTTGCGGGAATTGCGGCGGGAAACGGAAGAGAGAGCGGAGGACTTTACCGGGGCGTTGCCTGGGAGAGTCCTCTTCTTGTGGTGCGCCTGGGAGCTGCTAGTCCCGGAAATTTTCCCAGAACTACCCAGCTGATGGAGGCCGTGGACTATGTGGTCCGAACGGCGGGGGAGCTCTCCATGCCTGTTGCGGTCAACCTAAGCTTTGGCAATACCTATGGCTCCCATGACGGCACCAGTCTTCTGGAAACCTTCCTGGATACCGCGGCCAACAATGGGAGGATGGTGATCTGCGTCGGCACCGGAAACGAGGGGACGGCAGGCGGCCATGTTTCCGGACGTCTGGAAGAAGGAAGAGAGAAACGGGTGGAATTGTCCGTGGCGGAGTACGAGACGGAATTCAGTATTCAGCTGTGGAAGTCCTACACCGATGAATTTGACATTGTGCTGGTTACACCCTCCGGGCAGGAAAGCGGACCGGTCAGCCGCCGTCTGGGGTTGCAGACCTTTCGCTACGGCAAAACAAGGGTCCTTCTCTATTATGGGGAGCCCAAGCCTTACAGTCCGGCACAGGAAATCTATTTTTTGTTCCAGCCGGAGGAGAACTATGTGGACAGCGGAATCTGGACGATCCGTCTGATTCCCGGGCGTCTGGTAACGGGGGACTATCAGATGTGGCTCCCCTCTCAGACGGCTTTAAATCCGGCTACCCGCTTTCTTGCCTCTACCCCCGATGGAACTCTCACCATCCCCTCTACTGCTCGGGGGGTGATTTCCGTGGGCGCTTACAATGATTCCTATCAGTCCTACGCGGCATTTTCCGGCAGAGGCCTTCCTGCCCAGCCAGGCGGGAACAAGCCGGATTTGGCGGCGCCGGGGGTGGACATTGTGACGGCCCGGGCGGGCGGCGGGTATGAGGCGGTGACCGGAACCTCATTCGCGGCCCCATTTGTCACCGGGAGCGGGGCCCTTATGATGGAGTGGGGGATTCTCCAGGGAAACGACCCATACCTTTACGGAGAAAAAGTAAAGGCCTACCTGCGCCGTGGGGCCAGGCAGCTCCCGGGCTTTGACGCCTTTCCAAATCCTCAGGTAGGGTATGGGGCTTTGTGCGTAGCGGATAGTCTGCCGTAATTGTCTCTCTATTTGTAAAATATTCTGACACACCCTAGGCAGATTGGATTTTTTGTAGTAAAATAAGGGAATGAGAAATATAATAAGAATAGGGGGACCAGTTCATGAATATCCGCGAATCGCTGGAAGCTTTGGAAGAACAGTATTTAAGCCCATTTGCGTCATTTTCAAACCGGACCAGGGGACGGGCCAGGCTGGAGCCTCTTTGCGATATCCGACCGGAATACCAGCGGGACCGGGACCGGATTCTCCACTGCAAGTCCTTCCGGAGGCTGAAACACAAGACCCAGGTGTTTCTGGCGCCGGAGGGCGACCACTACCGTACCCGGCTGACCCACACCCTGGAGGTGAGCCAGATTGCCAGGACCATTGCCAAGTCCCTGCGGCTGAACGAGAGCCTGACGGAGGCCATCGCCTTGGGCCACGATCTGGGGCATACGCCCTTCGGCCATTCCGGGGAGTTTATCCTGAACCAGATTTGCGAGGACGGATTCGCCCACTATGAGCAGAGCGTCCGGGTGGTGGAGGTGCTGGAAAAGGACGGCAAGGGACTGAATCTGACCTGGGAAGTGCGGGACGGAATCTTAAACCATCGGACGGCCGGTCATCCTTCCACCTTGGAGGGAGCCATCGTGCGGCTGTCGGACAAGATTGCCTACATCAACCACGATATCGACGACGCCATCCGGGCGAAAATGTTCACGGAGGACCAGCTGCCTGCCATCTACACGGATATTTTGGGACATAGCGTCCGGGAACGGTTAAACACTATGATTCACGATATTATTTTCAACAGCATGGACAAGCCGGAAATCACCATGTCGCCAGGGATGGAGGAGGCCATGAAAGGCCTCAGGAGCTGGATGTTCGACCATGTCTATAAAAACGAGATTCCAAAGGCGGAGGAGGGAAAGGCCCAGCAGATGCTTGCCTCCCTCTATGAGTATTATTTAAAGCATGTGGATAAACTGCCGCCGGAATACCTTCAGCTGATGGAAAAACGGGGCGATAAAAAGAGCAGAGTGGTCTGCGACTACATAGCGGGGATGAGCGATGTGTACGCCATCGACCAGTTCGAGGAGCTGTTCGTCCCCAAACGCTGGAATGTGATATAACAGTTCAGGCCGGGCAAGAAGACTAGGTGCCCTTGGGGTATGAGCCGTCCTGAACAATTAGATATAAAAGATATAAAAAGGAAGGGAGCAAATTACTCGATATGTACTATCCGGAGGAAGTCGTTGAAGAGGTAAGGGAGAAGAACGACATCGTGGATGTGATTTCTGGATATGTGAAGCTTCAGAAAAAGGGGGCCAATTATTTTGGCCTCTGTCCCTTTCACAATGAAAAATCTCCTTCCTTTTCCGTGTCGCCGGGGAAGCAGATGTACTACTGCTTCGGCTGCGGCGCCGGGGGGAATGTGATTACCTTTTTGATGGAATACGAAAATTATACCTTTCCCGAGGCCCTGAAATTTCTGGCGGACCGGGCGGGGGTGGCTCTGCCCAAGATGGAATACCAGAAGGAGGCCAGGGAACAGGCGGATCTGAAGGCCAGGCTTTTGGAGGTCAACAAGCTGGCCGCCAATTATTTTTACCACCAGTTAAAATCTCCTGCCGGCCAGGCGGGCTATCGCTATCTCCACGACAAGCGGGAGTTGAAGGACCCCACCATTCTCCGCTTCGGCCTGGGATTCGCCAATAAGACCAGCGACGACCTTTACCGCTTTTTAAAGGAGAAGGGCTACGAGGACAGTTTTTTGAAAGAGACGGGCCTTGTGACCATTGAGGAGCGGGGAGGCAGGGACAAGTTCTGGAACCGGGTGATGTTTCCCATTATGGACATCCATAACCGGGTCATCGGTTTCGGAGGACGTGTGATGGGAGACGGAGAGCCCAAATATTTAAACTCGCCGGAAACAAAGATTTTTGATAAAAGCCGCAATCTCTACGGCTTAAATTATGCCAGGACCTCCAGGGAGAAATATATGCTGGTATGCGAAGGCTATCTGGACGTCATTTCCCTCCACCAGGCTGGCTTTACCAACGCGGTGGCTTCCCTGGGAACTGCTTTTACCTCCCAGCATGCCTCCGTGCTAAAGCGGTACACGGATCAGGTGATTTTGACCTACGACAGCGACGGCGCGGGAGTTAAGGCGGCACTGAGGGCCATTCCGATTTTGAGGGAAGCAGGAATTTCCTCAAAGGTATTGAATATGAAACCTTATAAGGATCCGGATGAGTTTATCAAAAATCTGGGGCCGGAGGCATTTTCAGAGCGGATTCGCCAGGCAGAAAACAGTTTCATGTTTGAAATCCGGATTCTGCGGCAGGATTACTCTATGGAGGACCCGGAGCAGAAGACCAGATTCTATCAGGAAACGGCCAGGAAGCTGCTGCGTTTCGGAGAACCTCTGGAGCGGGATAATTATATTCAGGCGGTGTCTTCGGAGTACATGATTCCCTACCAGGAATTAAAGGGAATGGTGAACCGCATGGGCATGACCATGGGCTTAAAGGCAGGAGAAGCGGCGCCCGAGGGCAGGAGGTACGTCCGGACCAGCCAAATGGAGGAAACAGGTGAAAACCGTCCCCGCGCAGTGGCTGAGGCCGGAGCGGGAGGACAGCGCCGGACCGGGAAAAAACCGGACCGGGAAGATGGAATCCGCCAGTCCCAGCGGTTGCTTTTGACCTGGCTTATTGAGAATCCGGAACTGTTTGACAAGATTCAGGGGGTGATTACGGCAGATGATTTTGTGGAAGAGCTGTATCATCAGGTGGCCGTTCAGGTTTTTGAAGGTCATGAGAAAGGAAATTTGAATCCGGCAGCTATTTTGAACTACTATATTAATGATGAGGATCAGTACCGTCAGGTGGCGGCTTTGTTTAACGCCAGTCTGGGGGATTCTTTGGGAAACGAGGAGCAGAAGAAAGCGTTTGCGGAAACGGTGTACAAGGTAAAGAAAAACAGCCTGGATGTAGCCGGAAGGAATGCCGGAAACATTGAGGAGCTGCAGCGAATCATTCGGGAACAGGCCAATCTGAAGAAACTTCATATTACATTGGACTGATGTGAACGGAGGAGATTCGGGCCGAAAGGCAGAAAGGGCAGAGGAGAACAATGGAGCGTGTAGGTCTTGGATTTGAGGAGAAGCTGAACGCTTTGCTGGCGGAGGCCAAAAAGAAGAAAAATGTTTTGGATTATCAGGAAATCCTGGATCACTTTAAGCCGGATCTGCTGTCCGCGGAACAGCTGGACCGGGTTTTTGAGTGTCTGGAACAGAACCGGGTGGATGTGCTGCGCATGGACGGCAAGGGAGATCTGGACGAAGAACTGTTCCTGGTAGATGAGGCAGATCTGGAGGATGAGGAAGAAATCGATGTGGAGCACATGGATTTGTCCGTACCTGACGGCATTAGCCTGGACGACCCGGTACGCATGTACTTAAAAGAAATCGGCAAAATTCCCCTTCTGTCTTCGGAGGATGAAATCGAGCTGGCCAAGGAAATGGAGCTTGGAAATGAGGAGGCCCAGAAGAGGCTGGCGGAGGCCAATCTCCGCCTGGTGGTCAGCATCGCCAAACGGTATGTAGGCAGAGGGATGCAGTTCCTGGATTTAATCCAGGAGGGAAACCTGGGACTGATTAAAGCGGTGGAGAAGTTTGACTACCGCAAGGGCTACAAATTCAGCACCTACGCTACTTGGTGGATTCGCCAGGCCATCACCCGCTCCATTGCGGATCAGGCCAGGACCATCCGCATCCCGGTCCATATGGTGGAAACCATCAACCGGCTGGTGCGTACTTCCAGGCAGCTCCTTCAGGAGCTGGGGCGGGAGCCTACCATGGAGGAAATCGGAAAACGGGTGGACATGCCTGCGGAGCGGGTGGCGGAGATTATGAAAATGTCCCAGGAGCCAGTTTCTCTGGAAACGCCGGTGGGGGAGGAGGAGGACAGCCATCTGGGGGATTTTATCCAGGACGACCATGTGACGGTTCCACAGGATGCGGCCGCCTATACCTTGCTTCATGAGCAGCTGATGGAGGTCCTGGGAACATTGACGGAGCGAGAGCAGAAGGTGCTGCGCCTGCGCTTCGGCTTGGATGACGGAAGGCCCAGAACGCTGGAGGAAGTGGGAAAGCAGTTCCATGTCACCAGGGAGCGCATCCGCCAGATTGAGGCCAAGGCCCTGCGGAAGCTGCGCCATCCCAGCAGGAGCCGGAAACTGAAGGATTATTTGGATGAGGTGTAGCGGTCGGAAACGGCGGGGGTATCAAACCGGTAGAAAGGAATATACATAGAATATGGAATTTGCAGCAGAGTCCTGCAGAGAGGAAAGGGACGGCAGAGGTAAAGAAAATGAGAAACAGGAAGCCGGCAGCAGAATCCGGCTTTCGCCGCGGCTGAAGGCTGTAGCGGCTTTCGTGCCGGAGGGATTCCGGGCGGCGGATATTGGAACGGACCACGGCTACATTCCCATTTATCTGGTGGAAACGGGCAGAGTTCCCGGCGTTCTGGCTATGGATGTGGGAAAGGGACCGCTGGAGCGGGCAAAAGCCCATACGGAGGCGATGAATCCTGAACTCAGAGACCGGATCGAACTGCGGCTGAGTGATGGGCTGAAGGGAATGAAAACAGGGGAAGCCCGAACGGTTATTATTGCCGGAATGGGCGGAGAGCTGATGATTCGGATTCTGGATGAGGGCCGCCATGTATGGGAAAGCGTTGACACATGGGTGCTGTCTCCCCAATCAGAACTGGAAGAGGTCCGGCGTTTCTTGCTCAGAGAGGGATTTGCGGTTCTAAGGGAGCAGATGGTTAAGGACAACGGTAAATTTTATACCGTGATGGCGGCAAGCCGGGGAAAGATGGAGTGTGAGCAAAAAGAGGAACTTCGTTACGGCCCTTGTCTGATTCGGGATAAAAACCCGGTACTGCTGGAATACCTTGCTCAGGAGGAAAAGCGGATTCTGGGAATTCGGGAGGGCTTTGACCTGGAAAAAGCAGAACAGTGGACTCCAGGTCAGAGAACGGCTTTCCGGCAGCTTGGGGAGGAATTGGAATTAATCGGAAAGACCAGAAGACGAATGGGACATAAGGAGGAATACATCAGTGAAGTGCAGCGAGATAATTGAAGCTTTAAGGGAGCTGGCTCCGGAAGAATGGGCTTGTGAGTGGGACAACCCCGGACTAATTGCAGGGAGAACAGAAAAAGAGATCAAACGGATCTTTGTGGCTTTGGACGCTACGGACCACATTGTGGAGGAAGCCGTCCGTGTGGAAGCGGACCTGCTTTTAACCCATCATCCTTTGATATTTAAGGCAGTCAAGCAGGTAAATAACCAGAATTTCATAACCAGACGTCTTCTGCGCCTGATACAGGCGGATATATCCTATTACGCCATGCATACCAATTTTGACGCGGCGCCCGGCTGTATGGCGGATCTGGCGGCAGGACGCCTTGGAATTCTTCAAGGACAGCCTCTGGAGGTGTTGGGTGAAGCGGAGGGCCAGCCTTTTGGAATTGGAAAATGGGGAGAATTGGAAAAACCAACGGCTCTTTCTCAGCTGGCAAAGGAGGTAAAGGAGAAGTTCGAACTGCCTTATGTGCTGGTTTACGGGGAGGAGTCCGCGGAGAGAAAAATGTACCGGGCGGCAGTATGCCCCGGCTCTGGCGGAAGCGAGATTGAAGCTGCTATTCAGGCGGGAGCTGAAGTTTTTATCACTGGGGATATCAGTCATCACCAGGGGATTGATGCGGCGGCCAGAGGCATGGCCGTAATCGATGCGGGACACTATGGCCTAGAGCATATTTTTGTGGAGTTTATGGGAGAGTGGCTGAAAAAACGGCTTGGAAGTAAGATTCAGGTAATCCAGGCAGGGCCTCAGTGGCCGGCCAGGGTCTATTGACAGGAGGATGAGGCATGATACAAATCCAGATCGGTCAGGAGAAAAAAGATTACCCGGAGGGAACCGCCTGGAAACAGGTGGCGGAGGAATACCAGAAGTTTTATGAAAATGATATTCTGCTGGTGAATGTGAATGGAAAGCTTCAGGAGCTGCACAAGGGTATCCGGGAGGGGAGAGTTAAGTTCATTACTGCCGCAGATAAGCCTGGCATGAGCGCATACCAACGCAGCGCAACTTTGATGATGCTGAAGGCCTTTTATGAGATTGTGGGAGCGGAACGAATCCGGAAGGTTTCTGTGGATTTTTCAATAGGAAAGGGATTTTTCGTTGATCCGGAAGGAGATTTTCAGGTAACTCCTCAGCTGCTGGCTCAGGTGAAGGAGAAAATGAAGGAATACGCCGAGGCTGCTATTCCGATCTATAAGCGAAGCGTGGGGACGGACGATGCGGTAGAGGAGTTTCGCCGTCATCGGATGTATGACAAGGCCCGGCTTTTTGCCTACCGGAGGGTTTCCCGGGTAAACCTGTATAGCCTGGAGGGATTTGAGGATTACTACTATGGATATATGGTTCAGAATACCAGTTACATCCGGTATTTTGACCTGATTCCCTATCATCAGGGCTTTGTGATGCTTCTGCCTCAGATGAGCAGTCCCAGAACTCTGCCTCAATTTATTCCCCAGGAGAAGCTGTTCTCTGTTCTGGAGGAGTCTTCTCAGTGGGGAAAACAGATGGATCTGGAAAATGTGGGAGCTCTGAACGACCGTATAGCTTCCGGGCAGATGCAGAGGCTGATTTTGGTTCAGGAGGCCCTTCAGGAAAAGAAAATATCGGAAATCGCCCAACAGATAGGAGAGAGGAAGGACGTAAAGTTTATCATGATTGCCGGACCATCCTCTTCGGGAAAGACTACCTTCGCCCATCGGCTCAGCGTGCAGCTGGAGGCCATCGGTTTAAAGCCCCATCCCATTTCCGTGGACAATTATTTTGTTAACCGGAACGACAGCCCCAGAGACGAAGCGGGAAATTACAATTTCGAGGCTTTGGAGTGCCTGGATTTGGAATTGTTTAACCAGAATATGACGGACCTTCTGCAGGGAAAACGGGTGGAGCTGCCGGTTTACAACTTTAAGACCGGACTGCGGGAGTACCGGGGAGACTTCATGGAATTGGGACCGTCGGATATTTTGGTAATCGAGGGGATTCACTGCCTGAACGACCGGCTTTCTTACGCTCTTCCAAGAGAGAGCAAATTTAAAATTTACATCAGCGCCCTGACCCAGCTGAACATTGATGAGCACAACCGGATCCCTACCACAGACGGCAGACTTCTGCGCCGGCTGGTGCGGGATGCCAGGACCAGGGGAACAAAAGCGAGAGAGACCATCCGCATGTGGCCTTCCGTCCGTAAAGGAGAAGAGGAGAATATTTTTCCCTTCCAGGAGGAGGCGGATGTGATGTTTAACTCTGCGCTGGTTTATGAACTGTCTGTGCTGAAGCAGTACGCAGAACCTTTGCTTTTTGGAATCCCCAAAGACTGTGAGGAGTATCTGGAAGCCAAGCGCCTGCTGAAATTCCTGGACTATTTCCTGGGAGTCAGCAGCGAGGATATTCCGAAAAACTCCATCCTGCGGGAATTTATCGGAGGAAGCTGTCTGAACGTGTAAAAATTTCTGGACAAACGGCTCAATGCGTGGTATTCTGATACCGTTTGAATGATGAGCAGGCCGGATGGCCGCTGCCGCGCAGACGAAAGAGCGCGGGAGAGGAAAGTCCGGGCTTCACAGGGCAGGATGCCAGATAACGTCTGGCGAAGGCGACTTCAGGGACAGTGCAACAGAAATAAACCGCCGTCTTTTGGACGGTAAGGGTGGAAAGGCGGTGTAAGAGACCACCGCCCGGCTGGTAACAGACGGGGCACATGTAAACCCCATCCGAAGCAAGACCGAGCAGGAGGCATATGGCGGCCCGTCAGCCTCCGGGTAGGTTGCTTGAGGCTGCCGGCGACGGCAGTCCTAGATAGATGGCCATCCAAGACATAACCCGGCTTACAGGCTTACTCAATTTAAAGGGGTCGTTGCAAAATAGACGAGAAATCATCTATGGAGCAATGGCTCCCTTTTTATACCTAAAAACAGAAAACGGACTCCGAAGAGTCCGCAATCCATGGTATAATCAGATATGACCAATAATCAAATATACAATAAAGATTATACCGAATTTGGCGAGCCTTATCAACTGGTTTTGACATTAAATTTGGAAGGGGTGGTTTCTAACGATGACTCTGTCCGACTGTTCAGCCACAGATTGGAGGAATTAGATTACATCTTACATCTTGTTTTATCAGGCATACTCTGATGAAGGCAGAAATTCCCCGACTACGGCACGATTATCCGTTTCCGTATGGATTTTCTGGCAGAAGCCTGAGAAAATCTTTTCTATTAGATGAGTTACTGTTTGGAGCAAAGCGGGGAATCGTTAAAAAAACGGTATTCATTGATGGGCCAAAGGGGGAAGTCTGTGCCAATCAATATATACTTTTGTCTAGAAAAAGTCCATAGGAAAAGCTGTATGAGAATGTCGCAAGATCATCCGATATTGATGGTTTTGTGACATTTCCTACATTTAGGTAGCGATTTATGATGAATATCTGAAAATTACATTGCTTGGCGGTTTGATTCCTGGTATAATGTTGGAACGTATGAAGGAGAGAGATATTCTCAAATTCGAAATCGTGTTTTGATACACGCATTTTCTTTCATGAATTTGATTGAGGGAGGGGAAACTGAGCTTCTAAGGCTTTTCAGGCAAAGTGAATAGTAATCGTCGATATAGATAAAAATTATGTTGTAAATATTACTTGCTATGGGGGGAAATAATATGCTAAAATAAAGCTATTCTTACATCCGATAAAAGAAACTCGGGAGGAAAAATGGCGAAAGAGTATAAAAAAGATAAGGCATATGATATTATTCATGAAAAAATAATTAATTGTGAATATCCGCCAGGAAGCATATTGAATGAAAGTGAACTAATTGAGTTAATTGGTACTAGTAGAACACCAATTCGCGAAGCGTTAAATAAGCTGGAACACGAGGGATTGATTACAATTATTCCTAAAAAATGCATCTGGGTCAATGAAATTACATGGGACAGTATTGTCGAGGAATATGAAGCTAGAATGATGATTGAGCCTGAATTGCTTAAGAAGTATGCCTTGGAATTCTCAAGAGAGTATTGGTTGGATTATTTGGAACGATGTGAAAAATCTGTTGTACTAGATGAAAAGATATCTTTGGATGAAGAATTTCATGACAAGTTATATTCGAAAAATAAGAATCGATATTTAAAAACTGTGATTGAAATGGTAGTTAACATGGAGCATAGAAACCGAAGTTATCGCAGTAATAATGAAAGGGCAACTATTGGCCTTAACGAACATGTTAAAATTGTTCAACGTATATTGGAAAAAGATTTAGAGGGTGCAGCAGCTAATTTAAGAGAACATTTAAAAAATGCCTGTGCTTATGCGGAAATCAAATATTTAAATTATAAATAGAACTTGTCCTATGACGATAGTCTGTAGACCGGTATTTTTGGAGAGGCTATGAAAACGAGTTGGAAAAATCTTGTTTTCATAGTCTTTTTGTTGTACATGAATATTTATGGTTGCTACTTTATAAATATGCTGTTTTGTAAAAAGTGTAGGCTAAGGTGATGTGCAAATTGCAAATTCCGGCTCATCTGACCACGCATTCCGCTAAGAGCTGATCAGTCTTTCC
>OLVT01001811.1_pt1 | contig 16418 bp, 20 predicted proteins | sample 1673241 | NCBI WGS metagenome assembly OLVT01 (sample SAMEA3178936, study PRJEB25190) | human gut metagenome | biome: human gut; feature: human-associated habitat; material: faeces | place: Austria | collected 2013 | reverse complement strand
AGAGTACAACCTTGCCAAGGTTGGGGTCGCGGGTTCGAACCCCGTCTGTCGCTCTGAAGCACTTAGATATTTAAAGATTTAAGTGCTTTTTTCATATCTAAAACGTTCCCCTCTTGCCATTTTATTTTTTATCAACTATACTAAGTAACAGATTATGTTTTAGAAACCAGGAGGAATTATGAAATGAAATTTATATATCCAGCCGTATTCCGTAAGAAGGAAGATGGAGGCTATGACGCACATTTCCCGGATCTCGAATGCTGCGAGGCATCCGGTGAAACTTTGGACGACGCGATCGACAATGCAAATGAAGCTGCAAGAACATGGATCACTGTTGAATTAGAAGAAGAGGATCCAATCTTCCCGCATGTATCTGATCTGGAAGATATTGAACTTGCTGAAGATGAGATTGTAAGAAATATTTCCGTAAATATCCGATTCTACGAAGGATGGGACGAATAAAAAGCTTTAAAAAAGGATTGACAGTTGTCTAAGTGACAGCTATCAATCCTTTCTTTGTATTTTTAAGTATTTAATTTCCACACTCTATACTGATCTCATTGAACTTGCTCAAGATATCTTCTACCTGAAGTTCTTCTTTTTCTTTTCCTTTGAGATCCATCACAACTCCACCCTGATGCATCATCAGCAGGCGATTTCCGTATTCCACCGCGTAGCGAAGATTATGTGTAACCATGATCGTTGTAAGCTTTTTCTCTTCTACGATCTTTCCTGTCAATTCCATGATCAGCTCTGCTGTTTTCGGATCCAGAGCCGCTGTATGCTCATCAAGGATCAGGAAATCAATCGGCGTCATCGTAGACATCAGAAGGGCGATTGCCTGACGCTGTCCGCCGGAAAGAGATCCTACTTTCACATCCATTTTATTCTCAAGTCCAAGTCCAAGCTGGCTTAAAATCTCACGATAATATTCTTTACGCGCCTTATTGATTCCGGAACTGAGACCAAAGAATTTTCCTTTATTATCCGCAAGGGACATATTTTCAAGAATCGTCATTGTCGGGCATGTTCCCATTGCCGGATTCTGATAAACACGTCCAATCTTCTGATTTCTCTTGAATTCTTTCTTTGTTGTAATATCTTCTCCGTTCATCAGGATCTGTCCACCGTCTACCGGAATACTTCCACAGAGGATGTTCAGCATAGAAGTCTTACCCGAACCATTACTTCCGACTACGGAGACGAATTCTCCTTTGTCTACGGTCAAATTGAATTTGTCAAACAGGCACATCTCATTGATGGTCCCCGGATTGTAGTATTTTTCAATATTTCTAAGCTCGAGCATTCTTCTTCACCTTCTTTCTGCGTTCTCCACCGATCACCAGGATCACAAGGAATAATACTGCTGTGATCAGTTTCATGTCCTGTGGTTCAAAGAACTTCAACGCTGCTGCGACACAGGCTTTATAGATCACAGATCCGATCAGCACTGCTGTTGTTGCTTTCATAAAGGATACATTTTTAAATAAGCTTGTTCCGATAATAACACTTGCCAAACCGATTACGATTGCACCGGTTCCACTTGAAATTTCAAATACGCGCTGTTCCTGACAGAAGATACTTCCCGAAAGAGCAACAAGTCCGTTTGCAATTGCAAGTCCTAAGATTTTCACATTGCCCTGATCTTTTGCAAGAGATGTAACCAATACATCATTATCTCCTACTGCGCGGAGCAGAAAACCTGATTTTGTCTTCATATAAAGGTCTAATAACACTTTGCTGATCACTGCGATCACAAGCACGATCACAAGTACTTTGTAATTTGAAAGGCCATCATGGAAGATTCCGTTTACGGATGCATTATCAAAGATACTGTCATCTCCAAAGATTGGGACATTTGCTGTTCCTGCCAGTCTTAAGTTGATCGTCCACAGTGCTGTCATCATGATAATTCCGGATAAGAGATCTCTTACCTTGAATTTTACATGAATCAGACCTGTGCAGACTCCGGCAAGCACGCCGATCAGGAATGATGCCGGCAGTGTCAGGATTGGATGAACGCCTCTTGTGATCATCGTCGCTGTCAGTGCGGCTCCCAGCGGAAAGCTTCCATCTACTGTCAGATCCGGGAAATCCAGGATCTTATAAGTGATGTATACCCCAAGCGCCAGGATTCCGTAGATCAGTCCCTGTTCTAAAATCGTAATATAAATCCCCATAATGTGTTAACCTCTCTGTTTCAATACTATTTTGTAATCTCTGTAAAGCTCTCTACCGCTTCATCTGCAAGATCCTGTGGAACTGTAACTCCAAGGTTTTCAGCAACTTTTTCATTTACATAGAAACCTGGTTCTGTGATTGTCTCAAAGTTCATATCAGATGCTTTCTTCTCACCTTTCAGAATCTCTGCTGCCATCTTACCTGTCTGTTTTCCAAGTGCCACGTAATCAAGTCCTTCTGCTGCCAAACATCCGATTTTCACCTGCTCGATCTCACTTCCGAATACCGGAATGTTCTGCTTATTTGCTTTATCAAGGATTGTTGCAAGGGAAGCAACTACTGTGTTGTCTGTAAGGTTTGTCAGGCAGTCAACCTCTGTCAGAAGTTCATCTGTTGCAAGAGAGATATCGGCTGTCTGTGCGATTCCTTTGTCAACGATCGTGAATCCATAGTCTCCGGCAAGCTCTTTATATTTTGCAAGAGCGGATACAGAGTTTGCTTCGCTTGTTGTGTAAAGGATTCCGATATTCTTTGCATCCGGAAGCATCTCACGGATCATCTCAAGCTGTGCTTTGATCGGAAGTTCATCACTTGTTCCTGTTACATTTCCTGCAGGTGTTCCATCCTCTTTCGCAAGCTTTGCTGCAACCGGGTCTGTAACTGCTGTGTATACAACCGGAATGTCGGAGTTCATTGCTGAATTGTAAGCTGCCTGTGCACTTGGTGTTGCGATTGCACATACAAGATCCACTTTGTCTGAAACAAATCCATCACTGATCTGTTTTGCTGTTCCCTGATCTGCTGCTGCATTCTTCACTTCTACTGTCAGGTTCTTGCCTTCCTCGATTCCTTCTTCTTTCAGTCCTTCTAAAAATCCCTCACGGCAATTATCAAGAGAACCATGCTCTGCAAACTGGGAAATACCGATTGTGTAGCTCTTCTCGCTGTCGTTGGAAGATGTCTTTCCTGCATCGGATGATCCACATGCTGCAAGGCTCATTGTCATTACTGCTCCTAAAATAACTGCTAATACTCTCTTTTTCATAATTGTTGTCTCCTTTTTTCTTTTTAAATAAATTCTGCAAAAGCAAAGGAGCCGATTTGGGATTCTTGTCAATAAGCTGTGGATTTCTTTTTATAAATTAACTTTCCTAACATATAAAAAACCGCCCCAAGCTTATTGCTTGAGACGGTAATAAAATTCATTATTATCGCGGTACCACTCAAATTGACGTTCGTCCACTTTCTCACGTACTAACATACGCTCCTGATTGATAACGGGTTCGGTTCCCGGCGGTTCCTACTCTTTTCATTTCAGGCCGCCCTCGAAAGTCCATTCAGAATCAGAATCCATACAGCAATCCCACCATCTGCTGCTCTCTGTGATCTCTTCTAAAACCTACTTCTCTTTCTCATCGGTTTTTGCTTTTGATGTGTCTTATTGTAGTCGTTCACTTTCTATTTGTCAAGAGAAATTTTATTATATTTTAAATTTCTTTTGATATTGTCAGAAAAATCACTGCGAGAACGTGTAGAAAAACAGCAGGAAAACTCTGTTTACTGTTTTCCTGCTGAAATATCACTATTTATTCTTCAACTGTTTCTTCCTGTGCCTCCACAGCAAGGCTAAGCTCTTCCAGCTGCTTCTCAGAAGCCGGTGTCGGAGCCTCTGTCATAAGGCAGGATGCATCTTTGATCTTCGGGAATGCGATTACGTCACGGATGCTGTCCTGTTTTGCCATAAGCATAACAAGACGGTCAAGACCGTAAGCAAGTCCTGCGTGCGGCGGAACTCCGTATTTAAACGCATCCAGAAGGAATCCGAACTGGCTGTAAGCCTGCTCTTTTGTAAAGCCAAGTGCCTTGAACATCATTTCCTGGATATCATCCTGGAAGATTCTGACACTACCGCCACCAATCTCATTTCCGTTCAGAACGATATCGTATGCTTTCGCACGAACTCTTCCCGGATCAGACTCGATATACTGGATATCTTCTTCCATCGGCATTGTAAATGGGTGGTGCATTGCAACGAAACGATTCTGCTCCTCGCTCCACTCAAGCAGCGGGAACTCTGTGATCCATACAAAACGATACTCATTCTTATCGAGAAGTTCAAGCTGTTTTGCAAGTTCAACACGGAGTGCTCCAAGAGAATCCCATACCACTTTGTTCTTGTCAGCAGCAAAGAGAAGCAGGTCTCCCGGCTCTCCATCCATTGCCTTTACAAGTGCATCCATCTGCTCGTCTGTCATGAATTTTGCAAATGAAGACTTCACTGTTCCATCTTCCTGGAGTGCAACATAAGCCAGTCCCTTAGCGCCGTAATCTTTAACAAATGCTGTCAGCTTGTCGATTTTCTTTCTCGGCATGCTGCCCTGTCCTTTGGCATTGATACCACGAACGCTTCCGCCATTCTCAAGTGCGCCTGTAAATACTGCAAATCCACAGTCTTTCACTACATCAGATACATCTTTGAGTTCCATTCCGAAACGAAGATCCGGCTTGTCAGAACCATAACGGTTCATTGCTTCCTGCCATGTCATTCTCTGGATTGGAAGCTGTACGTCTACATCAAGAACTTCTTTAAAAAGTTTCTTAAGATACTTTTCATTTACTTCGATAACATCATCTACGTCAACAAAAGAAAGCTCCATATCGATCTGTGTGAATTCCGGCTGTCTGTCTGCACGAAGGTCCTCATCACGGAAACATCTTGCAATCTGGATGTAACGGTCTACGCCTGAACACATCAGAAGCTGTTTATAAAGCTGCGGAGACTGTGGAAGTCCGTAGAAAGATCCCGGATGAATACGGCTTGGTACAAGATAATCTCTCGCGCCTTCCGGAGTTGTCTTTCCAAGCATTGGAGTCTCTACTTCAAGGAATCCCTCGTCTGAGAAGAACTGACGTGTCAGTGTCATAACCTGACTCTTCATACGAAGATTTCTCTGCAGATCCGGTCTTCTAAGGTCAAGGTAACGATATTTCAGACGGATATCTTCTTTTGTCTTTGAGTTTTCTTCAATCGGGAACGGAGGTGTCTGTGACTCAGAAAGTACACGAAGTTCGCTAGGGATCACTTCAATCTCACCTGTCGCGATCTTGTCATTCACTGCACCGGAACGTTTCTCAACCTTTCCAACAACAGCAACTACATACTCTGCACGTAAAGATGCTGCTTTCTCAATGATCGCTGCGTCTGTAGTTCCTTCTTCACATACAACCTGTATAATTCCAGAACGATCTCTTACGTCTGTAAATACAAGTCCTCCTTTATTTCTGTTCTTCTGTACCCATCCCATGATAGTTACAGTTTCCCCAACATTGGCTGCTGAGAGTTCACCACAACGGTGTGTTCTCTTAAGCCCCTGCATTGATTCAGCCATGGTTATTTACTTCCTTTCCCTTTTTTCTATATGTTATCAACAGAATCTCTGTAGCACTCTGTAATATCTGTATATCCCTGTTCTGCAAGCTGCTCCTTCTGGAACTTCTTGTTCTTCTTCATGTTCATGATCATTACCTGACGGCCTGCTGCACGCTCCTTCTTCGCAAGATCAAGAACCTTGAGCATACCTTCCTTCGGCATATTCTTCTCGATCAAGAATGCCTTCTTCTCTTTGCTTGTCGGAACTTTGTATCCACGCTCCATCAGAAGCATGACAATACGCTCAAATCCGATAGAGAATCCAACTGCCGGTGTATCCTGTCCTGTAAACTTACCGATCATCTTGTCGTAGCGTCCGCCGCCACCTACAGATCCGCCGAACTCATCCATAGAAATCTCAAAAATAGTTCCTGTATAATAAGACATTCCACGTACCAGTGTCGGGTCAAACAGCATACGGAAATCAGCTTCCTTCGCACTTTCTACGCTTGTGATGATCATTTCAAGAGAGTCTGCCGCATCTTCCGGAAGGAATCCCTGAAGTTTCTCCTTACATGCGCGCACACCCTCTACATCTCCTGTGATCTCCTTGAACAACTGAAGATATTTCTCGACAGATTCCTCTGCATATCCATTTTCCTTCATCTCTGCTGCAACACCATCAAGACCGATCTTGTCCATCTTATCCAGTGTAATGAATACGCTGTCATAATCCTTCTCTTCAAATCCGCTGTAGGCTGCCATTGCTTTCAGGAAACGGCGGTCATTGATACGGATTGTAAAGTTATTGAAATCCAGTTTTCCAAGCAGAGATGTTGTAGCAAGGATCAGCTCGATCTCAGCAAGGTTGGATGGCTCACCAAGAATATCGATATCACACTGCATAAACTGACGGTAACGTCCTCTCTGCGGACGGTCGGCACGCCATACACTTCCCATCTGAAGCGCTTTGAACGGTGCCGGAAGTTCATTAGAATGATTTGCATAGTATCTGGACAGTGGAAGTGTCAGGTCATAGCGGAGTCCTCCGTCTACAAGATCAGCTTCTTCTTTCGCCTCTGCAAGTTTCAGCTTCTCTCCACGCTTTAAGATCTTGAAGATCAGCTTCTCATTATCTCCCCCCTGCTTACTGCACAGGTTCTCGATATGCTCTACACATGGAGTCTCAATGGATGAGAATCCAAAACTTCTATATGTCTCTTTGATCAGACCGATCACATAATCTCTGATCTCCATCTCTGCAGGAAGAATATCTTTCATTCCTGTTACCGGTTTTTTCTTTAATGCCATAGCACTTCTCCTTTTCGTTCTATCTTTTCATTACTATAATCTCTTGATTTCGTAATGTTCTTCACAAAAAATACACCTTAATCACGAGTCTTATATAATAAGTTAACTCCTTCTTTAAGGGTTTCCGTTATCGTCTGTTGATGCTTCTCAGAATAATCCCTAAGTTTCTGATGTTCCTCCGCAGACATTCGGATTGTCACAATTTTATCTTTGATCACGTCTGACTTCGGACGTCCCATCTTAGCCATAGGTAATCTCCTTTCTCTCACCTATACTATTATACTTTCGTAATACGAAATGTCAACTACTAATGTAGGGGAATTCCCTCCTGATTTGCTATTCTAACGCCAAACTTATATGTGAACTTCCAGAAATTTTACAGCTAAATCCAGCCTATATCCACTCATCGGCATTCCGAATCAAATCAATGAGTTCATCCAATGAACTTATGCTTTTTAATTACTTTTTCCTGAAGTCTTTCTATTTTTCTTTCCAGAACTTCTATGTTTTTCCTTTCTTCCTGCTCCTGTTTTTCCATGTCATTCTTCCTCTCTGCTATCGATATGCGTTTTTCCCATACCATTTTCTCCAACTAATACATTTAATCCTCCACTGAATGGTATCGTAATATCTTCAAATACTGTGAAATTTTTCTGCTTTGATCCTTGTTAATGGCATTTCCATCACCTCAATTATTTTAACTTTTTATATTTTCTTTAACTAATCTTGGACTAACCTATTTTTTACTCCTGTAGATCTTTATCTATAATCTCCCAGTAACCATTCCTTGGAGAACCATGTCTTATAAGAATACCATACTCTTTTAACTTCTTAATATTGTTCTCAATATTTCGACTGGCAACCCCGATTTTTTCAGCTAACTTAACCGCTGATAATTGATGATCTTCTGAAATCAACTTTATAATCTTTTGCTGTGTATCGTTGAGGTCTGTTCTCCCCTCTATCTCCGATGTTTCTCCGATGTTTCTCCGATGTTTTCTTTTTCATTTGTCATCGGAAATGAATTACGGAACAATTCTACCCGAAACATATTATCAAATTCCTGAAATCTCGGCTGCGGAAGTCTATACTCTTCCGCAGCATTAAGAATTCTTTTTATTCCCTTCCTACAATAGCTTTTAAAATTTCTTCATTCAGAATCGCTTTTTCTTTTTATGCAGCTCTTCCAATTCCGCTGTCAGGCGGTCATGCTGTTCTCGGTTCCGGCTGATTGACTTCCCTGTTTTTGCTATTTTCTGTTCAAGTGTTTCCCTGTTCATACTTATGGAATGCCGGTCCGAATTCATACTCCTTATCTTCATGCTATAATCTCTGTTTCTCTTCCATATTTCTTTGCGTAATCGCCTGTAATAAGTGCTCCACTTCCTTTCCCCGGTGCTATAATAATCACCTTATCTGACCATGCACTAATCAGACGATTTCGCTTTGGAAAATTATAACGCGTAGGTCTTGTTCCGGGTGGATATTCCGAAATCAGTAATCCCTTTTCTCTAATCTTATCCATTAATAACTGATGTTCAGAAGGATAACATATATCCAGTCCATTTCCTAATACAGCTATAGTATATCCTCCTTCATTGATACTCACTGTGGCTGCACAGGCATCAATTCCTTTTGCCATTCCACTCACTACCGGAATTCCTTGCCGAACATAACTTTGAGTTATCTGAACACATCGTTTTTTTACTTCTTGATTACATCTTCTGGCTCCTACAATACCTACTGAGTGACTCAGATCAGCAAAACATCCCTGATAATATAAAATCACTGGCGCATCTTCTAACATTTTCGCTGTAAATGGATAGCGAGAATCTTGCTTTGTGAGAATTGATATTTTTTTCTTGTTACACATATCTAAAATTCCCTTGGATTTGTCAAATGATCTTGAGCATAGAATACCCTCAATTTGTCTGTTACTTATTCCTTTCACCAACTGCAAAGCTTCATGGTCTGCTCTATAAATCTCAACAGGAGTTTTGAATTTTTCTAACAAGCGATTTGATAACACCGGGCCAACTTGCGGAATCTGCGTCAGCCAAATCCAATATATCATTTTACTTCACCACCATCATTTTACTATTACTCTCATCCAGATCACGACATGAAAGTACTTTTTCAATATCTTCTTTTCGAATTTTTTCTACTCCGTCTAAATCTGCACTTGTTCTTGCAAGACGCAATAATTTGTGGATTACTCTTGCACTATATCCATATTTTTCGCTTGTTTCTTTTAATAATTTCAGGCTATCCGCATCTAATTCGCAGTATCTTTGAATCATTGATGTTGTCATTTGTGCATTACAGCTTATGCCCTCTTCATCCTTGTATCTGTCTTGTTGGATTCTTCTTGCTGATTCTACTTTCTCTCGCAATTCCATTGAGGAATATGTTGCATTCTGGTTCTCAATATCAAAGAATCCTACCGGATGTACTTCTTTTTGAATATCTATTCGATCCATGATCGGACCTGATATTTTTCCCCGGTACTTGATAATTTCATAGTCGGTACATCTGCATTTCGGATCTGGATAATATCCACATGGACATGGATTCATAGCTGTAACAAACATAAAGCCAGCAGGATATGTATGTGTTCCATTTACCCTTGCAACAGAAACTTTCTTATCTTCTATTGGCTGACGCAGAGCATCCAGTGTCCTTCTAGAAAACTCCGCTAATTCATCTAAAAACAAAACACCGTTATGTGCCAGTGATACTTCACCGGGCATTGCATTCACCCCTCCGCCAATCAGAGAATTCAGTGAAGCATTATGGTGTGGTGCCCGGAATGGCCGGTTTCTTATCAAGCTATGTCCTGCAGGCAGCAATCCTGAAATGCTGTAGATTTTTGTGACTTCCAGGCACTCTTCTTCTGTCATCAACGGAAGGATGGTTGGAATCCTTTGCGCAATCATCGTTTTTCCGCATCCAGGTTCGCCAATCATAAGCATATTGTGTCCTCCGGCTGCTGCTAAAAGTGATGCCTCAATGATCTCTTTCTGACCTTTTACATCTTTGAAGTCAAACACCGCATCTATCCTCTGTGTATCTTCAGAAGATTTCTTTACAGTATCTTCAAATTTTTGCTTTCCTTCCAAAAAGCGAATAACATCTATCAATTTGGAAAAACCATAAATCTCAATTCCTTGTACCAATTTTGCTTCTTCTGTATTTGCCTCTGGAATTATTATCTTTTTTATTCCTGACTTCTTTGCAGCAAGAATCATTGGAAGAATCCCACAGCATGCCCTCAAACCGCCATCCAGACATAATTCTCCGATAAATGCATACTGATGCAATTCTCTTGTTGCAATATTATCATCTTCCTGTAGAACCCCAATTGCCATTGCAAGATCATAATGCGATCCTTTCTTTTTCATATCTCCCGGAGCCAGACTTATAATGACATGCTTTTTCGGAAATACATACCCGCTTTCATCAATCGCTGATTGAATCCGATCTGCTGATTCTTTTACTGCCGTATCTCCCATTCCAATTACGGAGATCATCGGTTGACCATCCAATATTTTAGTCTCTATATCTACGTTGTATCCTTCGATTCCTTGTATCGCAAAACTTTTCACCACGGTAGCCATAATTCATCTTCTCCCAAACGTTTCTTAATCTCACTCTCCTGAACGACATATTTATGAGCAACATCTTCTACAAACTCTCTATAACGCAACACACTCTGATTCTTAAAATACGATAGGTCCGATTTCTTTCTGTTATCCCATCATCTTTCAGTGCAATCATTGCTCGATAACTACTCCATTTATAATCTTCCGAGTGTGCTGCCATCTTTGCTTTTACTGGATTTAAATGAATGTATCGACTCGTCTGCAAAAAATATGCATCCTCTTTTACTAAACACGATTTATATCTATCTTCAAACAAATGACCTCTATATCCATACTTTTGATTATATGTTTTCGCATAATCACCTGCTATTTTCTGCATAATCTTCCCAATTTTGTAATTTGATGTTTCAATCAACAGATGAACATGGTTTGTCATTAAACAATATGCATGCACTTTTGCCTCGTACTCTTCCGTTACCTTTTTCAGTATGATCAGAAATATTTCATAGTCCATTTCTTCTTTAAATATCTCCAGTCTTCGAATCCCTCTCTCCATTAAATGATAGATAGCTCCAGGATACCACTCTCTTTCTTTTCTTCCTATATTTTCACCTCTTATTTCATTATTTATTCGTTTATACGTATTTGATTGGTAAATTTTTTACGAAAGCTCCTTTAGTGCTTCCATATATCCGATCAACCTTTTCTGCGCATTTGTATCTAATTTTTGATATGTTTCTACTAGCATTCCGATTTCTGTCTCTTTACTAATCACATAAGTATTACTATCCCTGCTTCTGTTTCCTGTATGCTCTGCTCCTGATAACAGCTCATATGGTGTCACATCCAACACTTCGCAAATGATCAAAATCTTATCACTTACGGGATTTGTTCTTTTTTTCTTCCAATCACTTATGGAACTCTCTGCAATTCCTGTTCTCTGGGCAAATTCTTTCTGACTCATTCCCTTTTCTTTTAATAATTCAAAAATCTTATCACTGATTGTTTTCATTTTTTTCACCTCTTCTTTCTTACTTTCTTTTCATCTACCAGCAACTACACATAATGTAGCTGCTGGACACTCTTAATTGCTTTTATTATTCTCATAAGTTTATCACTTTACAAATGATTTGTAAATGCGAATTTATCTGTTTATAGAAATTTAATAGTGCCTAACACCACTGTGTAGTCAACTGGAAAAACATGGGAAGTTAGCATTTATCCAAACTCAAAAGAAATTTGACAACTTCCTTTATCTCTGATAGAATGAAAATAGAAAAAGGCACTACCGATAAGTGGTTAGTCCAAAGATATATGTATACTTTTTAAAAAGTAACCGTTTCCTTGGCCGGGGCGGTTACTTTTTTGTATGATCTATGTATGCAATCAAAATCGATACTACGATACCAAGTATCATCAGTACGATGGAGAGCAGTTCAAAATCAGTCATAAAGTTTGCCCTCCTTTCCCATATTTCCCATAAAGGATTTCTATGTAATCAGAGGGTCCAGTCCCTCTGTTGAAGGACTAACCGCCTACCGTTTTCAAGTAGTGCCCAAAATGATTTTACCAGAGTTGTTTTGTTTTGACAAGATATAGCCTTTTTTATCTTACAATCCTTATACAGTAAAATGGCATACTCGAAAACTTTGGATAAATTTTAATGTTAGGAATAAGCTTTACTGAACCCGCAAATTATCCATTATTTGACATTGTATCTAAAGCCCCAAGCAATGCATAAGAAATTTAATGATGCCTTTTATTTCATCTAGCAGCAACTACACATAATGTAGCTGCTGGACACTTAATTGCTTTTATTATTCTCATAAGTTTATCACTTTACAAATGATTTGTAAATGCGAATTTATCTGTTTATAGAAATTTAATAGTATCTGACACCAGATGTTCCAATGTGGCCACTGGAATTTCATATGATCTAATAACTTTTTTGTAGCAAGGACAAATCCGTTTTCGTCATATCTGAGAACTTTAATCGAGTCTCTCTTTTTGTTACAAAATATAAAAACACAACTCCCGTTATACGGATCAAGATTGAATTGAAGTGTAACTGTTGCGATTAATCCCGGGATTTGTTTTCGAAAATCTGTAGATCCACAGGCTAGAAAAATCCGGCTGGCATCCTCCGTAAATCGACGCATCATAATTTCTTGATTGTTTGAAGAAGCCGCAATAGTGTCTCTGGATTAAAGTTATCTGGAATATACAGCTTTAATCCCTGTGAATAGATTATCATACGATTGTCATTATTGTTATTTCTATTCTGCGGATGTGAGGTGCTTGAAGACTGGACCACTTCCGCAAATGTAGTAACTGCCTCTTGTCTTGTTCTTCCCATTGGGTGTGCCTCCTAAATTAATTGATTCGGTTAGAGTATATCAATAAGATAGAAGAATTGCACTACGCCTTGTTTTGAGGCACTTACGCACATTGTAAAATGGGGTAGCCTCCAAGGACTTCCCCATTAAAATTTCTAAAAGCACTTTATCTTTTCTTAACGTTAAATCACACAACCTTTTTCAATTAGTTTCTGTTGTTTTCCTGTTAGTCCTGTAAGGAAAAGAAATTCCTTATCCTTTTGTAAAAAACGGCACACCGGTTCCCTTAACTCACTTTTCTTCATTACAAGCTTGAAATTAAATTCTCCACTTTCAAACCTATTTCCATCAAAATATCCAGTAATAAAACGCTCATCGTTATTACCGCTATGCAACAACTCATCAATCACAACGTTCCCTTTATAATGAATATCTGTTAGTGCCGTCTCCATTTCTTCCAAGAAATCAAAAGGAGGCTCGCTTGTTTTCATGAAAATCAGAATATTTTCTTTTTCTTTTTTCAGAACTGTGATTTCAAAATTATTCATTTGCTGCACTCCTTTCTACATAATTTATGTCTTCATTATATTACTTCATAATATTCATCAATAATTGATAAAGTACGCTTAATCAAATCATGTGCACCATGAACATCTAATAGTTTCGTCGTATCCATCCCCGTTGGATCATCCCAATGAGACAGTGGATGTCTATTATTGTGATAAAAAGTATAGATATTCCCAATATACTTAATATCCTTTTCTTTTGCACTTCCGTAACGGTCAGGTTTTAACTTATATTTTGCCCCGATTTTATCAAACATATCAAATCCATTATCTTTAATATATCTGTAATCCGAAATAATATTATTTTCCTTTAAAACCATTTTCAAATGTGCTTCCAAAACCCTTACTACCGGCTGTGCTAAGAATGTCCCATCAAACATATCTCCATTCAGTTTCAAATTATACACTGCCTGATGTAAGGTCCTGGAAATTTTAGGTGGTAACTTATCATATGAATTAGGCAAATAAAACTGAAATTCGGAACAGACTTCATCTTTATCAATCGTCAAGTTATATGTATTATTGAAAATCTGCGGAATCTCTTCTACATCCACTAATTCAGTTACATATCCTACAACAATTGAAAAAATTTGTCCCGGCTTTCCCTGCATAACCAATTTATTATTTTTTCCATAATGGTTAATAACTACTCTATCTTTTTTTTCAGTTTGTGTCAGAACAACAGCTTTTCCATAAGCAATATCTCTATCTTCTTCTACAATCTTTTCTGCACCGATTTCCTCTACTGTCAATTCAACAATCGCTTTAAAATCATCCTCAGAGATACCTTCGACTGTAAACCAGAAATCCCCTCGCTTAATTTTAGGAATTCCTTTTCCCTCTGTCAATGCTTTTTTGGCTAATCGATCTGCCTCTTCATTATAAAAATCACCCGAATGTGCTTTCACCTTTTGAAAATTAATCCGAATAATAGATTGTTGCTCATTCATAAAAGCTGCATATTTCTGGGTAAGTGTATTTTTAGCTTTCCATTCACCAACTGCCCATTTTTCTATGCCTTCATAATCGTAATGCAGTTCTATATTATCATAGCCATTTTTTACTGCCCATTTCACAGCATACATCGCACCCAGCATCTCTCCTGCCACATTACGTATTGCCAGTGATTCCGGATTGTCACCATTTCCAAACTCTTTAATAGTTTCTCCATTTGGAGTAATAATAATACATCCAAAGGCATATTTTCCAAGAGCTTCATCGAAGCTTCCATCCACATATGCAAGAAGCTTATTATCTGTTATTTCGTCAGTGTTATGATCTCCCACTATTTCTTGTTTCACGCCTAGATACGCATTTGCTTCTTCTTCAGTAACAAATCCTTTATATTCAGCTCCCGGATAGCCTGACACAACCGTTTCACATTCATTCCAAGAATAAAATAAACCTGTTTTTTTCCCTTTTCTTACTGCATAAACCTTCTTTTTTGCCATAGCCCCTCCTCTAAAGCTCCGTATTTTATCACACTTCTTCTAATTTGTCAACTCTAGTATATCCTATCTAAAAAAAAGCGTCAAGTGTCTAACCTTTTGTCTGTGGTAGAGTTTGTGTATAATACTTTATTCTCAATGATGAAAAGATGTGTCTGCACACATCTCTTCTATCTCATTATTTTCAATGTTATATATCTTTCATGGGGTCTGACCCTTACATGCACATTAATGGTGCATGTTATGTATAACGCGCTCTGCCTCTCTATTTGCTTGCAATAATACTTCCAAACTTAGAGACTCCGTATCCTCATATTCTAATATTGCCTGTTCAATTATTCGCATCGCACAAATATATCCCTCACCGACTTTATCAAATCTTAAAATAGTTTGTAACGTGGTTGTAATCGTTGCCATCACAGATACAAATATACGAATAAACAAAGACAAGTTTGCATCCATAACCATATAAATTGTTATTGTAGTGAAACTAATTGAAGCAACAACTAAAAAGTAATGAACTCCGATAAAAAAACCATAACAAATTCTAAACATCCTTTGTTTATGATAATACATTTCAGGTGCTTTTTTCTTAAAAGGTTTTTCACTATCTTCGAAAAACTTTTTTCCTAAATCCTTTTTTGAATAAAAATGTAGAAAAAAGCCACATATTGCAATTACAATCCCTATTACAATTCCAATCACAAAAATAACCCACATGATTTTGCCTACCTCACTATAATCAAATTTTCCTTAAAAATCAAGAATTTTCAATAATATCTAATACCTTGTGTTTTCTACTGATCAAAATAATGCAAATTTTTCTTCAATGGAATTCTCAGATGCAACTCAAACGACAATTCATTCAAAACTTCCACTGATAAACCATTCATTTTCAGCAATTGTTCATTCATAAGCATGCCTTTTTATCAGAATTTTTTCTTATGTTACCACGGATGTACCAAATTATCAAGTCATTAAGAACTTCCTGTACTTTCACAATTCACCGTGATAAAGTATCAGCTTTAATTTAAAACTGGCTGTTCTGCCAGTTCTAAATTTTCCTCGCCTCAAAATACGTTAAAACGTATTTTTCTGTTTATAAAAATTTAATAGTGCCTGACACCAATGTGGTCATATCTTTGATCACGTCTGACTTCGGACGTCCCATCTTAGCCATAGGCCTTCTCCTTTCTCTCACCTATACTATTATACTTTCGTAATACGAAATGTCAACTATTTTTGATTCTGTTTATTTTTGTTCTAATTGAAACAATGCTTCTTCCTTGGATTGCCTTTTGGATTACTGTTTCCACATAATATAGGGTAGAATGGCAAGAGGCCGGTGCACAAAATAGTGCGCAGGCCTCTCTTTTCAGAAAATGAATACTAAACTTCTAAGCCATTCTCTCCCAACATCATTTGCTTTAACGCACTAAGATTATACGGTCCTGCTACCTGTAACCTTCACTTGATTTATCAATCAAAAATTCTTGTAATATCCTGATATCGGTTCACCACACGATAAATCTCTACATATTCGCTACCAACCTTGTAAATAATCACATAATCTTCCCATATCGCATATTTATAATCTGTCCGAA
>OLVT01001810.1_pt1 | contig 16419 bp, 15 predicted proteins | sample 1673241 | NCBI WGS metagenome assembly OLVT01 (sample SAMEA3178936, study PRJEB25190) | human gut metagenome | biome: human gut; feature: human-associated habitat; material: faeces | place: Austria | collected 2013 | reverse complement strand
TATAATTCTCCGGCTGCCGTATATAAAATGCCAGATAAAGACTGACCGTAGGGAGTAACAACATAGGAATATAATAAAGATACCAGGCGTAGCGCAGTGCTGTCGGCATCTCATACGGTATTTCAAATTTACACATACGAACGAGCATCCAAAAAACCATCATCACTGCAATCATTATTAAACAACGACGGGGTTCCTTTTGGATAATTCTCTTTTGAAAAGAAATCGCCCATACCAGATAAAGTCCTATATAAATAAAAGGCCTTAAAAGGTGACAAATAGATTGCAGATAAGGATTGGTAAAGGACACATAATGAAGCAGAACTGCCACACCTACGCATAGTGCTACACTTCCGACGTATACTGTAAATTTCTTTTTCTCTGACACTGTGCGTACTCCTTCCTGTTACATTTTGCACTATATCTTGTTTGCAGTATATCATAATCTACATTCCAAATTATATCTTTTATTTTTTGGTGTATGTACAAAACTCGACTTTGCCATTGCAGCTATATCTCCAATTCCATTTTTTAATGCAATGCTTTGGTCGGACAGACCTTCGTACATTCATAACAGAGTATGCACTCCGTTCCTCTCTTTCGTTTGCGGGATTCCTTATTGACCTCCACATTCATTGGGCAGACACGCAATCATTTTCCACAATGAACACATTTGCTTTCATCGCAGTGAACACGCAGGATTGAAAAACAGTGGACCGAATATCTTCGCGACTGCGTAGTGGATTGTTGCCGCCTAAAAAACACTAAGAAAATGTCGGGCATAGCGTTTTCCTGCAGTAAGAGGTAAAATCTTATCTTCCCATATATCCTGTGCATTAGCTAAATCAATAATCCTGGACTCATTGATTTCATACTGTCCTGGTAATGGAATATACTCTTCTATAAATGAATCTTCTATTTCTTCAATAAGTTCTGAATTATCTTCGCCATCATCTTCTAATTTAACCTTCATTTTCTATCATCCCGCTAATTTTCTATAATCTCCCAGTAGCCGCTCTTAGGCGATCCATGTCTTATAAGTATGGATGATGTTTCGTTTTCCTTCTGTCATTTGTACACGATGTACAGGTTTCTTTTGTCTTGCCATAATAAAAGGCCCTCCTAATGATATTTATTGTATCATAGAAGAACCTTATAAATATTATTTTACAGAAAAAGTTTCATACTCTCATGGTTGTCAAAAAAGGCACTGACCGCCTTACTGTAAAAAATTATCCAAATTAGTGAAACCTCTTGAATTATCAGACATAAGATGATAATATCTAATTAAACAGAAAGCACCCACTCCAAAGGTGGATGCTCCGAGTTTAGGTTAATGAATGTCCTTAAGGACACCGCCTATCCTGTGGATCAGACAGGATAGGCATTTTTATTTTCGCTTGTTTCTCTTATCGAGAAAGGCAAGCAACGCTACAATCAAGCTACCAAAGGACATCAGCAATGCTAATATCCCAATGAAAATCGAAATGATCTCATAAGCCGTCATCGGCGCCACCTCCCTTCCTATGTATTCCGGTTGCCCGGTATCATAAAACTCGGGAGGCTACCTCTACGCTCCGCTCCGGTCGGCGCTAAACAAGCGTCCCCCGGACGCTTAACGCCCTGTCATGGGTACTTTCCTTAGATAGTATCCTAACATAAGAACTAATGCCTCTGCAAGGGAAAAAATTATTGGTTATCAAGAATAAGGTCTATCATATCTTGCTTTCCATTAGTGTATGCTACTCTATCATCTGCATACTTACTTTCCAGTTCTTCCTTTACCTTCTGATACTGCAAAGCCATATTCTCATTATCATTTAGATAATCTCTGAAATGAATATAATTTTTCCACTCAGTTCCGTTCCATTTCACAATATGAATATGGTGCGTTCTTGTATCATTTTCCATATCGCCCATTACATAAAGAAGCTGACGTTCCACATCTGAACCGCGATAAAATATTCCCACTTGTCGTAATTGCTCATTATGTAACATTACTTTATCAAAATCAGTTACCCCAACGACAATATCAATAATCGGTTTTGCTTTAATTGCCGGTATTGCTGTACTTCCAATATGCTGTATATCAATAGCATCATCTCCTAATATAGATTTAAGTATTTTGATTGTTTGAATGGCAGCCTCATCCCACTGTTTATCATGTGATTCAAGCTGCACTGTTCCTCTTTTTAATCCTAATGACATAGCAATCTCCTTAATATTACATCACAATTTCACTGTCGAAATATTGTTCCTGAAAATGAATCTGTCTCCTGATTTCTTCCTTTGAAAAAGTTACTCCGTCAGGTACAACTACCCATTTTTCTTCTACATCATCTTTTCTATAAACAATAGCAATAATTTTACCTGTAAACTTGCCTACTGGTTCATTTACACCTAATATATAAGCGTCCTGCTCTTCTCCATCTGGTGCCATAACTCCTTCAATGTAACCATAATTTATTGGATAATACATATCCTTATATTCAGGATGATAACTTCCTAATGGTCTATCGACCGTGACAGTTACTGTTGCTCCGATTATAGAATTATTTTTTACCCGTAAATACTTTTCTATCAATTTCGGCTGTATCAACGGATATGTCCAGTTCTCAGGCAACTCATCCATAAGCACAACTTTCTCCATTTCGCTATGTAATTCTTTCGCAAACTCTGTTATCTCTGCAAAACAAAGCAGTCCAAATGTTTCTTCACCAGTATCATTTACTCTAGTCTTACCTATCACCGAATATACGCATATTGGTTTTATCTCAAATTTGATAGCTCCTGTTTCTTCCTGCAACTCTCTTTTAGCAGTTTCAAGAATATTTTCCCCAGCTTCTCTATGCCCTCCTGGCACTTCATATGTATCTCTTTCTTTATGTTTGCAAAATACCCACTTGCCGTTACTCTGTGAGATAATTACTGCAAATTTCAATAGTTCATCATTAACTGTATCATAAAATTTTACTTCCATCACATTTTCCCTTCCCATTCCAGCATAAACTCATTCAGAAATTCCTGCATTACAACCTGTCTATGTTCTGCCAGTTTCTTTCCCTCAGTCGTATTCATCATGTCTTTCAACAAAAGCAACTTTTCATAGAAATGATTAATGCTTGTAGAATCTTGATTATTCCGATACTCTTCTTTATTCATTCCCATTTTAGATTTTATTTCCGGATCATAAATCTTTCTTCCCCTACTACCACCATATGCGAATGTTCTGGCAATTCCAATAGCTCCTATAGCATCAAGTCGGTCTGCATCCTGCACACATTTTCCTTCTATGGTATCAGGTACGACTGAATCAGTTCCTGCAAATGAAACCTCATCTATAATTTTGCATACCGCCTCTATCCTTTTACCATCTATTTTGTTAATTGTCATAAAATCAACTGCATTTTTCTTGGTAGCATAAGTGTCCGGAGAAAGCTTAATATCGTCCACATCATGTAACAGAGCCGCCAACTGCACTATTTTAACATCTGCATTTTCCTGTTTTGCGATTTTAGTAGCCAGTTTATATACTCGTATTGTATGATAATAGTCATGACCACTACTGTCTCCCGAAAATATACTTTTTATAAATCTCTTTTCATTATCTGTCATCTTTTCTCCTAATCAACCTAGCAAAGCAATATATTGATTTACGAAAGTCATTACTCCACCCACAAATAGAGCCAAACTAGAGCCATTTGATAAAACAAATGCCGGAAACCCGCATAAATACAGGCTTTCGGCATTTTAATCCGTTATTCAAACTCGCAAATAAAATCTTATCACTATACATTTTTGTATAGGGATTATGGTTCTATCTGGTTTTATATATGTTCCACTGTCCAAAGTCCACAGGCTGTACTGAACGGTGTTATCAATTTGTTATCACATCTCTGTTATCAATCAAAGATTCTCGTGATATCCTGATATCGGTTAACTACACGATAAATCTCTACATATTCGTTACCGACCTTGTAGATAATCACATAATCTTCCCATATCGCATATTTATAATCTGTCCGAAAGCTGACCCGTTTGGAGAGATCCGACCCCATTTCAGGAAACATCTGAAGGTTTTCAAATTTACCGTAAATTTCCTTTATGGTCTTTGCTGCATATTCTTCGTTATCTTCAGCAATATAATCTCGGATGTTTTTCAAATCCTTTGCAACAATCGGATTGATCCGCAATTTTAACATCTTATTCCCCCACAAGTGCTTTTAATTCATCCAAATCCAGCCAGCCTTCTCCGTCTTTCACTGCTTCTTCGGCTTCCTGCAGCTTCATCAGAAGCTTTTTCTCTGCCCGGTCACGCTCATAATCTTCAATATCCATGACAACGAAACGTCCTCTGCCATTCTTAGTCAGATATACCGGTTCTCCTTTATGACAGTTTTTCAGGACTTCATTATAATTTCTCAAATCAGATACTGGTAAAATATTTGCCATATTCTTTCAGCCCCTTCCTTGATCTCATATTATCTCTGCTACTTATATTATACGCAAAAAGCTGTAAAATTCAACGTAGATTTTTACAGCTTTCGCAAAAGAAATTTTCATTATGAATATTTTTGTTATAGCAGTTTGGCGTAGATTAATTAAATTCCTAAGTTATTCAAACTCGGTTCTTTTCTCCAAAACCTAAACAAATTTGTTTAAGTTTTACGGGCTTTCCGATTTCATTTATCTCATTTTCATATCGTGCGCTGACTTACTTATCTTCAGTTGCCGTCACGTTGCCATGTATGTATTATATCAAAAGAATTTGTTAATGTAACTGTTTTTAATTGATTTCTTTATAAATCTTATAATTATCAATATTATCTTGTCTTAAGCATGCTTTTTTTATATATGTGCTATAATTTGAAATGAAATCATCCCATTTAACAGCTTCTATATAACTAACATCTCCGTACCATATTGTTGATCCATTATCACAGGTTCGTTTATTTGCGTCTATAAGATTAAATTTATTTTTTCTAATTATAGAAAACAATTTATCCGTATGATGAGTTGTACAACCATTTACACAGCAACTTTTATTTTCTAAGTAATAAGAATATGAACCGTTCTCATCTGGTAATACAACAGCCAACATTGCATTAGTTCTACTTGTAATAGCATCTCCGTTTTTATTTTTACGTGATGTTTCTTTTAATGAATAAGAAATTTCCCACGGTATCCATTGATTCTTCTCACTATTCCAAGATTCTTTCATCCCCGGCGAAATAAATATCACAGTTACAGAGCTATCATATATTCTATTTTTTAATTTTTCCCATATAGTTCCTTCAGATAATAAAGATAAATCTTCCCCTTCACTTTCTCCCTTATAGATATTGTCCGAAGGATCTAACACTTCTTCAAACTTAGTAACATAATCCCGCACAGTAGAATTTTCATAAATAGATAAATTTCTTACCTGATCTTTATATTTATACGAAACAAAAATTTTCTTTCCCATAATATTTTACCTTTCGTTATCTTAATCATATTTTTTCATTAGAGCTAATATAACTAAGCATTTCTTGTGCCATACTGAAATAATCTATCCCCTCGAGAAAAGCTTTATTCAATTCTTTGGATGCGTTATTAATCCCTTCCCAACCATTATGTTCATACTCCAATGCCACTTCACTTGAGCAGCCTCCAACACTACCAACTATAAAAACAGGAATATTCCATTCGCGAGCTAATTTTATTTCCTCCCGGATTCCTTCTTCATTTTTATTTGGTTTTATTTTTCCTCCCAAGCATACTAAAGCTTTTACATTTTTCCTTTGTATCATATTTCTACGCATTTCCGTCAAGCTCAATGCTAAAGTCTCTTTCTTTTCAGATATGTGTAAATTATACTTATCTTCATATTCCTTTTCTGAATCATCTACTAAAAACCATCTTGAAATATACATGTTTACTTTGTTTTTATAATCTTGAGGATCCACATCTTTTGCAACTTCGTAAAAAAGTTCTTGAAACGTAGGATGAGCACCAAAAGTTAATTCATATCCATTCCAAATAATTGACTTTGAAAACAAAATCAAAGCATCCGTTAAGCTCTGTTTATAAATTTCGTCAGAATCAGGGAAAGCTCCTGATATAACTATTTCCATTTGTTTACTTCCTTTCTTTGCTTCTGATAAATATCTATTCCAATGATAACAAAAATCTTGTATTCCATCAAAAACAACGTTTTCCCGTTTTGAGCTTGACACAACTCTATTAGTTAAAATAGCTATAGAATCACACTCACATTTTTCTAAATACTCATTCAATTTTTTGGCATCTTCCAAAGTCGGGGTGCGTCCGAACAATTGATAGTATTGTTCAATATTACGCTGAGGATAATGGTATCCTTTTCGCTTTATAGAAATATGATAAATCATCTTCCCCTTATCGACAACTTTTAATTTATTACTGAACATATTATCTAGCAAATCTATATAGCCCAATATTTGATTTGATCTATCCATCACCAACTCAAAAGCTTTCTGAAGTATTGTATCTACAATTTCAACAAGTTGATTATCACAATAGAACTCTTCTGATTTATAAATAAGATGAGGTTTATCAGATGGTTTCATTTTTAATTTATTAATATCCGCATTATCAATCTGCACCCACAAAATAGGAATATTTCTTAGTAATGCAAATCTCAACTCTTTTAATATCCACTCCGATTCTGCCGATTTCGGAGTATGCAGAAAAACAAAAACATCGCTGCTTTCCATTACTTTATCAATTACCTCTTGTGCCGCATCTCCAACTTTTACATTTACAACATCTCTAAATGGAGTTGATTCTTTGGCTTGCATAAGTATTTTATCATAAATTTTAGCTGTAATTTCTTCTCCGTCGAGCCTTCTATGACTTAGAAATATTTCTCCTTCCTCGCAATAGCAAGTCGGAAAAACTCTTGCTACAAGTTTTCTAGAAAAAATTTTTGCAATTGTCCCCAAATATTTTCCATCAAGATCTCTACATCTAAGTTGCTCCCACACATCATAGCTCTGCTTATCTGATATTACTTCCATTGGTGTTCTTGCTCTTCTATCAATTGCAACAGGCCATATTCGAGCACCTTTTTCAAGCGCTTTTAGTAATAATTTCTTCACATCTCCAGTTTCTTGTTCAGATACATCATGTTCATTATACACAATTACTATCGCATCATTTGAAAGTGATACTTTCATTCTTCCTATGTTCTTTATATTAACTTCATAAAGTTCAACTCCGTATGACCTTAGTTCCTTAATTACTTCTTTATTAAATTCATCTGCAGTAAAGTAATCTGTCATCGTCATTTGTGGATCTATAATAAATATCTTCATTAAGTCCCCCCTTATACTCACATGTATTCTTTACTAACCTTACGTAACAGGCCTATTTTCTTATGTTATATTTTGAAAATCTTAATCGCAAACTTTGAAATTGTCTTATATTCTAAGTTTTTTCATCATATTTAAAATAGAAGTAAGAATAATCAATATTCTTAGAAATGTTATTATTTAAACGATGAATATTGAGTCCAACTTCAAGATGTTTCTTCATTCGCATTATATAACTCACTAATTATCTGTTCCCTCAATTTTATAATCAGCATTTTTACGAAAATAGTCTCAAATTAGGATAATGAAAGCTACGATAATACCTTCTCACTTTCTAATAATACCATTCGTTTATAATGTGAATCTAAATACCATTCTTCAGTAAAAGGTCTAATAGCAAATTTCCCATTTTGTATATCTTCTTTGGAAATTATATACATTGTTTTACCTAGTTCTTTAAAATAATTGAGTTCATATCTACACCAAATTGAATGTCTGGAATAGTCTGAATCCACAAATAATAAACTTTTGGATTGCTCCATCCTTTTCTCTAATACCTTTAAAGTAGCATTACAAAGCAAGTTACGTTTCAAATAATCCGAGTCATTAATCCAATCACAAAATATATTCTTGCCTTGTCTGTTTTCAAATCCAATTAATTTTTGGACATAATCACTGTCTTTATAGCTGTGTGAAATAAAAAAATCATATGATTTTATTTTCTGCTCTTTTGCATTTTCAATTCTATATTCTAATTCTGTAGGCGTTTTTGGTATATCATATTTTTCTTCAGGATAGATTTTCGTTAAATAATGTTTTCGTTTCTTATTTTTAGTATGCACTTGCATATACTTTTGACGTCTTGCTCTAGGCTGATAATTAAAACTTTGTAAATGTTTAAATGCCAACCATCTAAGCTGCTTATTTAACTCTGTATCATTTAATTTAAAAAAGAATTCTATTATTTTGAAGCTATAATACTTTTGAAGTTCCAACAGAATATACATTTTATCCTTCTGACTAGTATTCTTTCTGTCATAAAAACCCATCAATTGATCAACATATTCTGGCGTCATCTGCTGTGTTCTAGATTTAGCCTGTTCAATTTTCTTGTTTATTTTTTCTATTTTAGGTTTTCTTTTATTCCATAATAGTTCTGATAACTCACTAGATTTTTTTTCCAAATAATTAGAGTCGTGCATTTTTTTCCTATCGGCAGACATAATTTTTTTATACTCACCGCACGTAAGCAGTAAATTTTCTGGTTTTTTCATATTATAGCGAGTTTTTCCAAAATGTTTTTTCAAATATTTATCTTTTTTATTATAATACCAATATTTAACTTCAACCGAATACCATTCATGTGGATAAAAATGTTTTAACATCTCTACTATGTCTTCATTTTTATAACCTTTAGGCAATAATTCCTGAATAGACTTTAACTGCATATTCCACATCGAAATAATATCTCGTATTTCATGATCATAAATATGTTTTGTAACTCCTGACATAAACTACATTTTCCTATCTACATATGTGTAATTATAATAACTCCGGTACATACTATTGCAAGTGGCAGATAAAAACCTAATTCTGTTTTCGAAAAAAAGCAACTATAGTAACAATTTTTTTCGCTATTAAACTCTTGAGAAGTAGCTTTTAATGAAAAGTCTATCTTGTCTTCGTCCGTGTGACAAACTTTATCATATAATGAACGATATAAACGCTCTTGATGCAAATAATATGTATCCAACCCCCAAAACACTATAACGGGGACATATGCGACAAGAAAATATAATTTATCAGCATCTTTACTTGCTAAAGAAAAAATACCAGCCACTAAGGTTACTGCCCACCCTTTCAACAAAAATGAATTGTTAGACATTCTATTGACAACGCCTTGAACTAATTCTAGATGTTTAAGTTTATTTTCCAATTTTCCCATCTCCTATCACTTATTATGAGCGCATGCTGCTATCTCTATCCAACTTCCCATATTAGCATAACCATCTTGAGTTACATAATCATATATTCCATCACAAACATTATCAAAATATGCGGGGCTACCATCTTCATAATATCCAATAACCGTATGTATATTTCCTTTAGCAGATATTTTCAAAGTTCTCATATCTCTAATCCAGTTAATATAAACACCAATTACTGCATTTCTTCTTTGTAAACTTTTACAGATTTCGTATTGAACAAATGGGCGAGACAACGTTTCCGCACCAATCAAAACAACTGTAACGGATGTTCCTTCAAGTTGCTTATCTATCCACTTATATACTTCTTTTTCTCCTTTTCGTTTCATCTTTTCAAATTCTGCTTTATCTATAAAGCCGGCTGCCTCTTTTCCCTGCGTCACCCAACTATTACGCACTATCATAGAACGATTTATATCATTGTCATAGTGAAAACTAAAAAAAACTCTGCGTGCCATCTCATACGTCTCCTTTCTCCTAGGTTAATAATAAAGAGTTTCTTATAATTGATTTTTCCTTTAACCTCCAACAATTAAGCCACCTTCGCATTATCATTTATCCCTTCAATAACCTTTCTTATCCCCATCCATACATTCAAATCAGTAAAGATATCCACGACACTTCCCTGATCTGTGAACGGTGGTTCCTGTAGCACAGAAAAATCCTTCAGCAATCCATTATGTACAATATATTCAACGATCTGATTCACAAAGTAAATCTGTCTGCTGTCCAGATTGGCTTCGTTCAGGTATTCAGAAAATGCTTCTTTTGCAGCATTCATATCCAGGCCCACAATCTCACGGACAAATTCTCCCAGAGGCTTGTCCCCATATTCTGCTTCATATTCATCCTTCGTTCCCAGATCGCTCCACAGAATTTTTTCCAATGTTTTAATATCATCCTGAGTCATTGGCTTATTCTTTTTCAGTTTTGCGATGACAAGATCATCCTGGTGCTGGCGGACATAATATTCTGCCTTTGCCTTATAGTTCTTCAGATCATCGTTCTCCAGTTCTGACTCTTTCCATTCAATGGACAGAATATCATCCTCGAAATTCGTGTCATAACGTACTTTCTTTTTAGGAAGATACTTCATCAAATCACGAAGGCTTTCCCGAATATGTTCAAATTCATTGATTCCGGCACGCTCCAGATAATCCGTATGGAGAATCTGATTAATTAACTCTGCCTGTATCATAATTTCCGGTATATTGGCCACCGTCGAAATAGCGCTGACTTTTTTCAACAGATCACTCCGGGCTTTTCCATATTTCTTTCCGATCAGATATGCCAGTTCTATACCGTACATCAGCGCATCAAACCGAACTGCACTTGCCTCATCTCCATCCGGCAGGATCAAAGGAGCCAGTTCTTCCCTTACAAGCAGCGTATCCTCATAACTCAGAGTCCGATAGTTGGACTGATCGGAATACAGATCCACATATTTTAAATGCTGACGAACTGCAAAGTTTTCCCGATTCAGTTCCTGCACTTTCTCACTCATATGCTGTATCAATGCATTCCGGTAAGCAATCAATCGTTCTGTCTGATATTCCATATCCTGCAGTTTGTAAGTGATCTGAAATTCCAGATTAAAAATTGCTCCCTGTAGCGCCATCATATTAGCGGTTGCCTTTCCTTTGCTCATACGGAAAAACTCAAAATTTCCACAAAAATCGAAAATATAAAATTTCTGCTTGTCCTCTCCATCCAGCAATCCTGGACACAGACGGGTTCCCCGTCCAATCATCTGCCAGAATTTCGCTTTACTCATAACCTTCTTGAAAAAGACAAGATTCAATACTTCCGGCACATCGATTCCTGTATCCAGCATATCTACGGAAATAGCAATCTGTGGAAGCTTATCTGGCTCCGAGAATTCATCTATGGCACTCTGCGCATAAGTCATATAATTATCAATGACTTTCGCATATCCCGGCAGATTCGGATATTCTTTTCCGAAGATTTCCCGAATCTTTTCCGCATGGTCGTGATTCTTGGCAAAGATAATCGTCTTTCCTAAAGTTTCTCCATAATTGATACGAATCCCTTTGGTCATAATAATATGCAGAACCTTCTTTATGGTATCCTCATTAAACAGCCAGGAATTCAATGCAGAAGAACTGATTTTTTCAGGAAGTTCTCCGTTCTCGTCTTCAAACGTAGCTTCATAGGCTTCCTTGTCTTCTTCTGATAATTCATCATACACGATTCCCTCTTCAATAAATTTCAAAGAAGATTCTACGGAAAGAAAATCTACCAGATAGCCATCTTTGACGGCCTGTGCCAGTTCATACCCATATGTAGGCACACCATTTTCCAGTTCAAAAATATTGTAGGTATTCTTATCAATTTCATCCTTTGGTGTAGCTGTCAAGCCAACCAGCGGCGCGTCAAAATAGGTAAAAATATCTTTGTATTTATTATAAATAGACCGATGGGCTTCATCACAGATTACCAGATCAAAATGTCCACAGGTAAACAGCTTTCCCTCTTCGTCCTTTACAGAATCAATACAATTCATCATAGTCTGATAAGTAGAGAAAACACAATGAGCCTGATAATTATCCTTTTCCTCGCACAGATTTGTCACAGATAAATCCGGAAGAAGATTCACAAAACTTCGTTTTGCCTGTGTGACCAGAGAATTTCGATCTGCCAGGAACAGGATATTCTTTACCCAGCCATGCTGCAGCAACACGTCACACAAGGAAATAACCGTTCTTGTTTTCCCGGAACCCGTCGCCATGACAAGCAATGCTTTTCTACGATTCTTATTTCCAAAGCTGTCACAGACTGCCTTCACCGCACCTTCCTGGTAATACCGTCCCGCAATGTTCTTATCTACAGTAATATTCTTGAGACTTGTCTTCATAGACTGCAGATTGAACCACTTTTCCAGATCTCGTTTGGAATAGATCATGGATACTTTTCGTTCCGGATACTGCCCATCATCTATCCTCGTATCAAATCCATTGGTCAGGAAAACAACTGGTCTTCTGCCGTACTGTTTTTCCAGAATATCTGCATATAGCTTTGCCTGCTGACGTCCTTTTGCCACATCCACGCATGTACGTTTTGCCTCAATTACCGCAAGCGGTCTATGAGCATCATCATACAATACATAATCTGCATAACCCACCTCTGATTTATTTGGCATTCCCGGAAGTTCTACTTCATTGATCCAGTTTTTCCCTTCCGTCCATCCAGCATCCATCAACATGGTATCTATGTAAATCTTTCTAGTCTTATACTCAGACAGATCAAGCGGTTTCGGTACATACGTCTGTTGCTGCTCTTCACGCCTTGCAGTCAGTTGCTCCTTCAATGCCTGATTTTCTGCTATGAGAGCTTTCAGATCGATTTCCTGATACTCAACCAAGGAATACTCTGAAATTTCCGAGTCTTGTTCCAACAACTCTTTATTATAGGGCTTATACACATAGTGCTTCGAATAACAGCAGGCAACAAAATCCAAAAAATAATACAGATTTTGTAAGCACAGGCACGCTACATCATAAGTTATTTTCTGTCCTCTATGGGCAACTTCATTCCCTCGAACTCTAATCAACTTCATTCTATTCCATAAGTCTGTATTATCAATCAAATTCCGAAACTCTTCTGTCTCCATCAGGCTGGCCAACGTATCCTGATATGGCATAACAAGAGATCCATCTACGGAATACATCCATTTGATGGCAAACTCCATTGCCCGGCGGCAATTGATTACACTGGCCTCCATATCAATATGTAATAGTTTCTCAGCCGAAATGGCCACATCTGCGAAAGAATCAAATTGTGGTTCTTTCTTAAGGAAATCAAAGTTGGTCATGAAAATCACCCCATTCCTTATATAATTTCTTTAATTATGTCTAACGGTAGATTGCAAGTATATCTATTTGGCGATATTTTCTATCAAGCATTAACGGTTGAAGTTCATCTCCTCGATCTTTTATACTTTTCCTCATCATACGATTAAGGGATATGAAATCTTTTAACGGATCATAATATGGTCTATCCTCCTTAACGATTCCAGAAGCCATTCTTGCTAATATTGTAACTTGTTCATTTTCAAATTCTTCTAGATCCTCATAATCACTTATCAGGTATTCTTGATTAATCTTTGATGACAACAAATATTCATCATTGTCTATAACTAAGGGGATCTTAGTGGCTTTAGCGTTTCCCAAAAAGACTTTTAATGCTTCTTTACCTGTTTGATCCATTTCTTTTGTATCAAAAGAATTCATTATTAACGGCTTAAAACGATCAATTAATTGCATAATATCAAAACCTTCAGGAATTTCTAAATATGAATCTAATTTTATGATACATCCTCTTTGAATCGTACTCATATCATATTCAGAAGACTGTGTAAAATCAAAATAATCATCTCTTCCATAAAGCATTTTTTCAAATTCCGCACAATCATAAAGCATACTTTCAATTACCTTTGCAGTATATTTTTTTGTAGCTTTTGTGTCTGCGGATACAGCTCTAAAATCAAATCCTACCCCACGATCATTTGCCACCTCATATTCTCCAATTTCCAGCGGCTTTCTTCCATTAATAATCGCTTTATACTCTTCAATTGTCTTTTTATCGTAGTATATTATCTTTCCAAACATTGCCGTTCTCCTTTATCCAAAATACTTTTGCATCAAACTATCAAATAGCAACTGTGTCTCATCTAATGCTTTTTGCACAGCAACTTTTGATTTATTGACTTGTTCTACAAATGAAACAAATTTATTTTGTAATTTCAGCGGTGGCAGTGGCATTGAAATTTTTTTCACCATACCAAGGTTTAATATATCCATTGTCCCACCATGCGTATTCTCTGATAAAGCTCGCTTTAAAGATTCTGATTGAAAGAAAAACTTAAAATATAAAGGATTTACTTTGTTCTTATCAAACGTTATCTTCATTAGTCGTGGATTAATTATCCCTGGTTCAAACTCGTCTGGTATAATTAATAATTTCCCATAGGTACCAACTAAACTGATAAGAACATCACCTGCTTGAACCGCACAATTCTCCAATGCTTTATAACGTTCTTTATCAATATAATAATTTCCAATTGTATGATCCCCACTAATAACTTGCTCCTGCCCATATATCTTGTATCCTGATTCAACGTAATATTCTTTCTTTAATGCCGAACCAAAAGGCCCTGCTTTTAGAGCATTTTTCTCGTTTGCAACCACATTCTCAATTAACGGTGTATCCCAACCTTTAGGATTCTGAATTGGATCTCCAAACATCTCGACAAATCGGGCTTTGATAAGCTCATCCATTTTTTCAAGTTCCTGCTGTCGAGACTTTATCACTCCGGCAATCATATTAAGCACTTCAACAATTTTATCCTGTTCCTGACGTTTTATTACCGGAACTGGATACTCTGCTACTGCTTTAGGCTGTGCTCTTGTAAGAGACCCACCGATGCCTGTAACTTCACTCGTCATAAGTTTCTTAAATTGGGGATTACGAAAGTACCATGCAAGAAATTCCGGATTATAATACGAATTTCTAACCACAATCCACTCTGATGAAGCAATATTTTTGTATTCTGATTCATCTTGGACAACCCATACACGATTTATTCTTGGGTTAATTTTGCATAACAACACATCATTTTTTCTTACAATCATCTTATTCGATGCAATTTCATCCCCACGTAAGTACTCAGGATGCCCTGTATCATAAGTTGGTACGCTGTACATTTCAAAAACTTCATCCGGCGTTTTCATCGGGTTAATACTTTTAGCGACATATTCATTTATCTCTTTTATCTTTATATATTCCATCTATTCATCCCTACAAATCTGAATTTATTCTTTCTTATCTTTCTCCAGCATCTCATCCAGCTCCGCCAGATTCTTGGTAATTTCCATTTCAAGCTCATGTAGATTCGCCATAATGTCTTGTGTAGATGGATACTCTATCGGTACATATTCCACTTCTTTATACTTGTTAATGGAAAGGTCATACTCATTGTCAACAATATCCTTCTTCTCTACAAAGAAAGACTGTTCCGTCCGTTTTCGCTCTGTTTCCTGATCCCGATTTCGGAACCTCTCTATGATATCCGGTATATCATTTTCATTGATTGGATTCCGTTTATCATCCAGACTGAATCCATCAGCCTTCATGTCATAGAACCATACTTTATCCGTTCCGCCATGTCCTGTTTTCGTAAAGATCAAAATAGCAGTGGAGACTCCTGCATAAGGTTTAAACACACCGGAAGGCATGGAGATCACTGCCTCCAGACAATTTTCTTCCACCAGTTCTTTACGGATCGCCTTATGAGCTTTGGAAGAACCAAACAGAACTCCATCCGGTACAATGCAGGCACATCTTCCGCCTGTTTTCAGCATTTTCAAAAACAGTACTAAAAACAGAAGTTCTGTTTTCTTCGTCTTCGCAACTTTCAGCAGATCCTGAGATACGATATCGTAATCAAGGCTTCCCTTGAACGGCGGATTTGCCAGAATCAGACTATACATATCCCTATCCGTATTCTGATCAGAAAGGCTGTCTCTGTATTCAATATAAGGATTGTCCACTCCATGAGTCATCATATTCATGGCTCCGATACGCAGCATGATCCGGTCCATATCAAATCCGTGGAACATATGATTCATATAATGATCTTTATTTTTTTGGTCAAAGAATACTTCTTCTTTTTTATTTTCTTTCAGGTATTCACTGGCAGCTACCAGGAAACCAGACGTTCCGCAAGCAGGATCACAAATGATTTCATCCGGTTTCGGATCCATCAGTTCCACCATCATTTTAATGATATGTCTCGGTGTTCGGAACTGCCCGTTTACTCCTGCTGTCGCTAATTTTGACAAAAGGTACTCATAGACGTCTCCCCTTGTATCTGCGTTTTTCAGCTGTGCCATCTGATCATATATTTCATCCATGGCAGTCACAATTTTATCCAGCATCAGCGGTGTCGGTATTTTAAAGATTGCGTCACCCATATATTTGGCATAGGCACTTTCTTTATTTCCATGAAGATTTTTAATAAATGGGAACACCCATTCCTGCATGGTACTGTACATTTTCTGAGCCGGGAAATCATGGAATACGCT
>OLVT01001803.1_pt1 | contig 16480 bp, 16 predicted proteins | sample 1673241 | NCBI WGS metagenome assembly OLVT01 (sample SAMEA3178936, study PRJEB25190) | human gut metagenome | biome: human gut; feature: human-associated habitat; material: faeces | place: Austria | collected 2013 | reverse complement strand
AGCAGGATGAACTGCAAGGATTTGACTGCGGAGCGGACGACTATATCACAAAGCCTTTTCATATGCCGATCCTTCGCCGGAGAATAGAGGCGGCGCTTCGCAAAACCGGCTGGCAGGAGCAAAGAAGAGAGAACTCTGTATACCGGGATGATGCGCTTCTTATCGACTTTGAAAATCTGCAGGCCAGACTGAACGGCAGGGAACTCCTGCTGACACCGACGGAATTTCGGATCTTAAGACTGATGACTGTAAATAGGACAGTGACAAAACAGCTTTTACTGGAAAAAATCTGGGATACATCAGGCAATTTTGTAGATGAACATACTGTTGCAGTCAATATCAACCGTCTTCGGAAAAAGCTGGAAGGGAGCGGGCACGAATATATTAAGACGGTGTACGGCATGGGATACCAGTGGAGGGGGATGGAAATATGAGGCCGGGTATGGAATTGATTGTGGCGGGAACCCTGCTGGGAGCTGCTTTGATCATACTTTTGCTCGCCGTGCTGGCGATGCTTTTGACAAGAAAAAATCTGACGGAATACAGTCGGAAGCTTTCCTATACACTGGATCGCATGATAAGCGGAGATAAGGAGATTGCCTTTGAGGAAGAAAAGGAGACACTGATCGGAAGAATACAGGTCAAAATGAGACAGGTCTACGAGATTATGCAGGCTCAGGCAGATCAGAGATGGGAAGAAAAGAAACAGATGGAAGAGATTGTCAGCGATATTTCCCATCAGGTTAAGACGCCTATTGCCAATCTGCGCATGTATCATGAGCTGGCGGCCCAGGAGCCTGAGAAAGCCGGGGAATTTATGGAGGCAGAGGAAAGGCAGATTGATAAGCTGGAATTTCTCATGAAGACTATGATAAAAATGTCCAGGCTGGAGACAGGACTGATAGAAGTAAAACCGCTGAAAAATAAGGTTTACGACCTGATTTTTTAGGCAGTGTGCACCATCGCTTTGAAAGCGGAGAAAAAAGAGATAGATATAGAGGTGGAATGCAGTGAGAACCTGGAGGCGCTGTTTGACAGGAAATGGACAGTGGAAGCGCTGGCCAATATTCTTGATAATGCGGTAAAATACAGCGGAAAGGGCAGCAGGATCCGGATCAGAGCCGACAGGACGGACTATTTTGTGAGGATCCGTGTGGAGGATGAGGGAAGAGGGATTCGGGAAGATAATCTTCCCAATATTTTTAAAAGGTTTTACCGGGAAAAGGAAAGCAATGATGTAGAGGGTGTGGGAATCGGACTTTATCTGACTCGTCAGATTATTATGCAGGAAAAAGGATTTGTAGAGGCGTTGTCACGACAGGGGATCGGAGCTGTCTTTTCTCTGCATTTGCCTGCTGATGTACCGGAGACTTTTGAGGGATAAGGCAGACAGAAGTCATAAGATTATCTCGAAACTGTGATATTTTTGAGAGCAGTTTGAGATAATCTTTTTTTATGATGTAGAAAACGGAGGTTTCCTTCACAGAAAAAATCGCAGGACAGAAAGGACAGAAGAATTATGAACTATATTTTGGAAGCACAGAACCTGAAAAAATATTATGGAAAAGAGCCCAACATTACAAAAGCATTGGACGGTGTCAGCCTTGCAGTGGGGCAGGGAGAGTTTGTCTCCATCATTGGAACCAGCGGAAGTGGAAAATCTACGCTTCTGAATATGCTGGGAGGTCTGGATGTGCCGGACTTTGGCGAAATTATTATTCGGGGAAAAAAGATTGCCAAGATGAACGATGAGCAGCTTTCTATCTTCCGGAGGAGAAATATCGGATTTGTATTTCAGAATTACAATCTGGTTCCGATTCTGAATGTGTATCAGAATATCGTCCTTCCTATTGAGCTGGACGGGAATCAGGTGGATAAGGAGTATGTGGAAAAAATTATCCGTATGCTGCACCTGGAAGAAAAGCTGGAAAATCTGCCGAATAATCTGTCCGGCGGACAGCAGCAGAGGGTGGCGATCGCAAGAGCCCTTGCCAGCAAGCCGGCGATCATCCTGGCGGATGAGCCTACAGGAAATCTGGACTCCAGGACATCCCTGGAGGTGATGGAACTTCTGCGGATGACAAGTACGGAATTTGACCAGACGTTGGTAATGATCACACACAATCCTGAAATTGCTCAGGTGGCTGACAGGATGATCCGCATCGAAGATGGAAGGATCGTTAAAGGAGCGCCGTCTGTCAGGGAGAATCTGGGATAGAGGAGGAATAGAGATGCTTTTAGAAAATGACAATAAAAAATTTATCCGGACGTTATCCAACAACTGTCTGAAAGCAAATAAAATCCGCAATGCGATTGCTCTTCTTGCCATTATGCTGACGGCCCTCCTTTTTACAGCAGTAGCGACCATTCTCCAGGGGACTCAGATTAGTGTGCGGGAGCAGACGATCCGCCAGTCGGGAACAAGATTTATGGCTTCGATTAAATTCACAACGGCTGAAAAAACGAAAGAGCTTATGGAAGATCCGTTGTGGGAAACCGTGAGTGTAGAGCGTGTACTTTGGAAGATAGTGAATCCGGAGCTTATGGACATCAGTGTCAACATGGCGTGGATGGAGGAAACTTATGCAAAGAACAGTTATATGGAGATTGAGGAAGGCCATATGCCCGAGGAAGAATACGAGTTTGCCTGTGATACGGAGATTCTGCGGCTTCTGGGGATCCCGGAGGAAACAGGAACAAAGGTGAACCTACAGTATCTGACGGATGAGGGAGTAAAAGAAGAAACTATGACGCTTAGCGGATACTGGGAGGGAGAAAAATATGAACAGACTGCTGAAGTGATGGTGTCGGAGGCATTCCTCGAAAAGAGGATTGATGAAAGCACCATCGCCCATGACGCCAGCGTCCCGGGATCTTACTGTATCCGCGGAAGCTTTGCTACGGATGAGGATGTGGAAGGCCAGTTAAACACGGTGATCGCCAACGCCGGATTTGATCCCGACGCAGAAAGAGGAGAAGAGGGATTTGTGGTCCATCACACGAATCCGGCCTATGAGAACAGGAATGAAATGGGAGGCGGAATGATAGCAGCGGCGGTTTTTGGAGTGCTGATGATCCTCCTGGCAGGCTATCTTATTATTTACAACATATTTCGCATTTCTATACTGAAAGATATTCGGCTGTACGGTCAGCTCAAAACGATCGGTACCTCGCCGAAGCAGCTGAAATATATGGTAAAGCGGCAGGGATATCTTCTGGCGCTGGCAGGGATTCCGGCAGGGCTTATCTTAGGCTGGCTTCTTGGAAATGTACTTCTGCCCCTTATCATGGCAAGTACAACAGTGGGAGAGTCTGTATTTATCATGCCCCATCCCGCTGTGTGGGTGGTGTCGGCAGCCTTTACCTTTCTTACCGTGTGGCTCAGCTGCGGCCGCTCCGGAAAGCTGGCAGCCAGAGTATCTCCTGTGGAAGCGCTGCGATATCAGGACGGTGAGGAAGGCGGCAAAGCCAAAAAGAAAGGCAGAGATTCCCATCATCGGATTTTCCAGATGGCGTCGGCAAATTTAAAACGAAACAGAGGGAAGACAGTCCTTGTGGTCATGAGCATCGCCTTGAGCCTTATTCTTTTGAACAGCGTACTTGGTGCGACAGGATGCTTTGATAAAGAGATATATGTCCGCCGGAATGCAGTAACTGATTTTATTGTGCACAGCGGAAATTATGGGAATTTCAGTGTAGATGATTATACAAAAACACTGAATCCGAAGCTTTCCGGAAAGCTAAGTGAAATGGAAAATGTAAAAAATTTTGGGGAAGTATACTGCCATATTCTTCCGCCGGAACAGGTTACGGACATCGAGCAGGGATCCCTGATCAATATTACAGAGATTAACGGGAAAAGGACGAATATTGTAACCGAAGGCACAAAAGAAGAATTTGGAAATGCAGTTTCAGAGTTTGACTGGCGCCGTACAGTTTACGGGTGGAGCAGAAATATTCTGAATGATGTGACATTGATAGAAGGAGAACTGGATTATGACAAGTTGAACAGCGGAAACTACGTGATCATGGCAGGATTTTTAGGAGATGACGGTCTCTATGCGAAAGAGTCTCAGGAGTTCCATGCCGGTGATAAAATCCGGCTGGATATTGGCGGGGAAGAAAAGGAGTATGAAGTGCTTGCTGTGGCAGGTGCAGTGCATAATCTGACACTGGATTCTTCTTTGGGAGGATATGAGGCGGTTGTGTTTTCAAAGGAACAGTTTCAGGCTATATTCCCGGATGATACAGATCCGCTGGTCTGTGCATTTGATGCCGAGGAAGGTACGTTTGCCGAGGTAAACAGCGAGGCAGAACAGATCACATCCCAGTTGAACAGCAGCATGATCACCCGATTGTCGGAAGAAAGAGAGTTCGATGAGATACAGAGTACGTATCGGATTGTGGGAATCGTACTGGCGGCGGTCTTTGCCGTGATCGGCATCCTGAATCTTATCAATGTCATTTTGACCGGAGCGATTGCAAGACAGAACGAGTTTGCTGTCATGCGGAGTATTGGCATGAGCCAGAGACAGCTTAAGAAGCTGTTCATCTATGAAGGTGTCCTGTACGCCCTCCTGGCCGGGGCAGTAGGTATAACAGCCAGTGCGGCAGTTTCGCTTACTGCAGTAAAAGCAATCGTATCTAACTGGTGGTTTGCCAGGTACTCTTTATCAGTCCTTCCTGCATTTGAGGCGGCCCTTATATGCAGCCTTCTGGCAGCAGGAATTGCGTGGGTGATCGACCGTATGTGGAATAAAGGAAGCATTGTAGAAAAATTAAGAAGAATAGAGTAGAAAACGGACAGGAAAGGGCGTATTTGCTACCTTTCTTGTCCGCTTTTTCTTTGATAACTTATGTAATGTTTCGAAAATCGAAATAATGTACAATTTACACAAATTTGTAAAAACCTGGAAAATTTTGTAAAAAAGACTTATCCAAGTTATCCACATAAAAAACCATGAAAAAGGTGGAAAAATCAAAGTTTTTGAAAACTTATCCACATTATCCACATGGATATCCCGGTTTTTGGTGGATTACTTACGTCAAATAAAAGAACGAATGTTTTGTGAAGAAATGATAAAAATGAGTTTTTGTCGAAAAAACAGGAAAAGAAACTTGACAAATAAATAACCAGAAATTAACGAGAAATTTATTTTAAATGTTTACACAATGAAAGAAAGCAGATATAATAAAAACTACGTGGAAGATAAAGGAGGATTAATGAATTATGGTAAATAAAGAAATGACAATTGGCGAATTGTTAAGTGTAAATCCAGATGTGGCACCGATTCTCATGGAAATCGGAATGCATTGCCTTGGCTGCCCGGCTTCCCAGGGTGAAACATTAGAAGAGGCAGCTATGGTACATGGGATCGATGCGAATCTGCTGGTAGAAAAGATCAATGCGTTTATCAATGCCAATGCATAAATCAGGTTTTCTGGATTCAGGAAAGCAAAACATCCGGACAAGTCCTTGGACTGACCGGATGTTTTTTTTGTCATTATTGATTTTTAAGTCTTTGATTAAATCTGTGAAAGATTCTGTACTGCATCCGCAGACAGTATAATCTCACAATGCTCTTCCAGATATGCCAGGGAGGCGCTGGAAGCTTTTTCCAAAGTTCCGTACTCGGACAGCATATTGCAGATTCGGTTAAATTCCCGTGTTGTGTGGTCTGACTGTGTCAGGGCAAGAATGTACATATCGGCTTTATGGTCTTTATACAATGTGTTGGAACCGAAATATATTGACTGCAGCAGATGAGCTGCATGAATCACCTGATCCATATTGGTAAAAGAAAACAGCCGGAGGGAAAGAGAGCGCTCCTTTTCTGACTTCTTATCGGAAGTTTCCGACACGGAGGAAACACTTTCCTTAACTTTTCCCAGGAGATTTAAAAGCTCCTCGGCGCCTTCCAGCTTTTCAAGGGCTGATTCCTTTACGGAGTCCCATTCTCCTCCCGGAGAAGGGGCAAATTTAGAAAATCTAGTATCGAGTTCCTCAGGATCTTCGACTTTTGTGATTATCAGCACGATTGAATCGGAAGAAGCGGGAATCGCTTCTATCATAAGAGGAATATCCTCGGCTTCAAAACCGAATTCAAATGCCGCTTGTTGCATCATATCATGGAAAAGTGATTTTGCCTTTTCAGTTCCATAGGCAAGTTCGCTTAACTGAAGCTGCCTGTCAGCTAAATCAGCACGTGTAAGAGTACAGCGAATCTGATTATCGTTGATCTTTTCAATCTTCATAATTATCACTTCCTTTTTCACAGTATATCATATGGGATGATCAGAGTTCAATAAAATAAAAATAAAAAAAGCTTGCGTTAACATAAAAACAAGTGCTATAATACCAATACAGAAATTAGTATTCCCAAATCATACATTCTTAGAATAGATCTGTCAATCAGATTTTATTTACGATCAGGTAATCTCAATGTAAATCTAGTAACCAATCAACAATATTTCAAACAAGTCGGATCAGACGCAATTCAACAGGAAAGTTTTATTTAATCAGAAAAAGTTCAAAAACATGTTTCAACAAGAAAAAGATCTGCTCGAAAAAAGTTGAAAGAGGCGAGTGCTGTTTCTGTAATCAGACATATTTTAATATATCACGCACTTCCATAAGGAGATATGTCTGAATGTAAGTTTTAGTTATATTCCATTTTATGCAGACGGAAGGAAAAGGTTTCTTTGCAGCAGGAAAAAGGAGGCTGTGATGCCGGAAGAAAGAAAGGAATTTCAGGAAATGTTCAGTGAGCTGAACATGTATGAAAAACGGGGAGTATATATTGCAATGGAGGGAAAACCGGCAAGCCCGACACAGATCGTACAGGCGCATATGGTGAGTGAAGATTCCGGATATATGAGAGATTATGTTTTAAATGAAAACGGAGATCTGAAAGAGTTGTACTTCTATCATGTTAACCAGAGTATTTAAAAGTAAAAAAGCGCAGACACCCCTCGCGGAATAACGGAGAACAGTCCAGCCGCGCCATGCGGCAACCCTGTGGCTGAACTGTTACAAAAATATTCTTAAATGTCGAAATAAATAATGACGGAACCTGCAAAAGTTGATATAATGAGGTATATGTGGGAGGTGCAGCATGGAACAAAGACGCAGAAGGCGCCGTAGAAGGCGGCCGCAGTCAAGACGGAGAAGAAAGCGTAACCTGATTCTGAAAGTAGGTTTTTTCATAATACTGATAGTGGGAATTATTGCAGCTGTCTTTTTGTGGAGAAGATACGGACCCTCAAAAGAACAGGCGGATTTAAACGGATATTATGGAATAGAAAGTGAAGACCAGCTCGCTATCGTTGTAAATAATGATATTCTTGAACCAAAAGGAATGATATCGGATGGAAGAGCTTACGTAGAATACAGCATTGTCCGGGATTATATCAATCAGAGATTCTATTGGGATCCGAGCGAAAACATCCTGCTTTATACACTGCCCAATGATACGGTATCGGTAGATGTGGGAAGCACGGATTATACGGTTTCAAAACAGAAAAACACCGGGGATTACGTCATTTTAAAGACAGAAGGAAGTACAGCATACATTGCGCTGGATTTTGTGAAACAGTATACGGATATGGAATATGAAGTCTATGACGACCCCAGTCGAGTGGTTGTAGTGACAGAGACCGGGGAAGTGAAGGTAGCAGAGGCGAAGAAAGATACGCAGGTACGTTATCAGGGCGGAGTAAAGAGTCCGGTACTTACAGAAATCAGTAAAAATGACATCGTAACTTATATTGAGGACGAAGGCGACTGGAAAAAAGTCCGCACGGAAGATGGATTTATTGGATATGTAAAGAAAAGCGCTCTTCGCGATGAGGAGACTCAGAAAATAGACAGAGGATTTGAAGAGCCTGAATATACCAATATTTCCAAGGATTATACTATTAACATGGCATGGCATAATGTTACAAACAGCGATGCCAACAGCAGTGTTCTGGAAATGATCGCCAGTACGAAAGGACTGACAACTATTTCACCTACCTGGTTCCATGTGGCAGATACATCCGGCAACCTGGAATCCATTGCTACAGCGGACTATGTGAATTACGCACATCAGTCAGATATAGAAGTCTGGGCGGCGATACGTGATTTCGACGGCGGAATTAATTCCGCGGAAGAATCCTATGAATTATTAAGCCATACTGCAAACAGGACAAATCTGATCAATCAGCTCATGTCAGAGGCACTCAGAGTAGGGCTGGATGGAATTAATGTAGATTTTGAAAAAATTTCCGATGAGTGCGGAGAACATTACATTCAGTTTATCCGGGAGCTGTCTGTACAGTGCCGGAAAAACGGTATAGTACTTTCTGTGGATAATTATGTGCCGCAGTCTTATAATCAGCAGTATCATCGGGAAGAACAGGGAGTTGTTGCCGACTATGTAGTCATCATGGGCTATGATGAACATTACAGCGGTTCCCCGGAGGCGGGCTCAGTTGCTTCTTATGATTTTGTAAAGGCAGGTATTGAGAATACGCTCAAGGAAGTGCCGGCAGAGAAGGTGATCAATGCGGTGCCGTTCTTTACGAGAGTATGGAAAGAAACGCCTAAGACAGAAGAGGAGCTGGCAGCAGACCAGGGAACAGATGCGGAGCAGTATACTACAAAAGTAGAAAGCACAGCTTACAGCATGGCAGAAGCAAAAGCCGTAGTGCAACAGGCAGGAGCCACTGCACAGTGGGATGACACGACCAAACAGAATTACGCGGAGTGGGAAGCAGATGGAGCGACCTATAAAGTATGGTTGGAAGATACCCAGTCTCTTGAGCCGAGACTTCAGCTTATGAAGGATTATAAACTGGCAGGTACAGCGGCGTGGCGCCTGGGTCAGGAAGAATCAGATGTCTGGGAACTGATTTTGAAATATGTAAATTAATAAACGTCTCCTGACAGACATATATTAAATAAAATATATGTTGTCAGGAGATGTTTTTTTGCGGAAAGGATTGGAGTTTATTTTGGCGCTGGCTGTTCTTGCAGGGCTTGTCTTTGCAGGAAGAGAAGTCAGCCGGTATGCGTCGGCACAGAAGGTAGAGGCCAATAAGCTGGTTGTGCTGGATCCGGGGCATGGAGGAAGAGACCCGGGAAAGGTGGGAGTCGGGGATGTCCTGGAAAAAGATCTGAATCTTGCCATAGCAAAGAAGGTGAAGAAAATACTGGAGAAGGATGGACTGGAAGTCATTATGACAAGAGAGAAAGACGAGATGCTCTGTTCGGAAGATGCTTCTAATAAAAAAGTAGAAGATCTGAAAAACAGAATTGAACTTATTAACAGCAATGAACCGGCAGTGACAGTGAGCATTCACCAGAACAGTTATCCCGATGAAACAGTAAAAGGGTCTCAGATTTTTTATTTTACTCATTCGGCGGAGGGAAAAGAGGTGGCGGAAAGAATGCAGGAGGAATTTCTTGCCGCATTTCCCGATAATACGCGGGAGTTAAAAGCGAACGATACATACTATCTTCTGAAAAAAACAGAAGTTCCCACCATTATTGTGGAGTGCGGATTTTTGAGCAACAGTGAGGAAACAAAGCTTTTAAGCCAGGATGAATATCAGTTGAAACTGGCAAAAACGATTGCCAAAGGGATAGAAAGCTGGGCAGTGACGGCAGGGTAGTAAAAAGCAGGAAATAATGTTATAATGGAAAACATGGAAACAAAAGTAGAAAGAATAAATCGAGAACAAATGAATATGGAAATAATCCGTGAAGCGGGCAGTATTTTGAAAAGAGGAGGACTGGTTGCCTTTCCGACGGAAACAGTATACGGTCTTGGGGCAAACGCCTTGGATGAAAAAGCCGCAGCAAAGACTTATGCGGCCAAGGGAAGACCATCTGATAATCCTCTGATCGTTCACATTGCCAGGCTGGAAGATTTATATGAGGTGGCAGAGCATGTGCCGGAGAAGGCAGAGACTCTGGCGCGAAAATTCTGGCCGGGACCGCTTACGATGATCTTTGAAAAAACCTCTATTGTGCCCTATGGAACAACGGGAGGGCTGGAGACAGTTGCCGTTCGTATGCCGGATGATGAGATTGCAAGAGCACTGATCCTTGCCGGAGGCGGATATGTTTCCGGCCCAAGTGCCAATACATCAGGAAGGCCAAGCCCCACTACCGCCGGACATGTGATGGATGATCTGAACGGGAAAATAGAAATGATCCTGGATGGAGGAGCAGTTCATATCGGGGTGGAATCCACGATTGTAGATATGACTTCGGAGCCGCCTATGATCTTAAGGCCCGGTGCGGTAACAAAAGAAATGCTGGAAAAAGAAATCGGACAGGTCCTGGTGGATCATGCTGTCTTAGATGCAGACAGTAAAACGCCTCCCAAGGCTCCGGGAATGAAATACCGCCATTATGCGCCAAAGGCAGAATTGACTGTCATAGAAGGAGAGCTGGAATCTGTTGTAAGTACGATTCAAAAGATGGCGGGAGAAAAAGAGGAGCAGGGATACAGAACAGGTATCATCGCCACAGAAGAAACAGTAAACAGATATTCAGGCAGTAATATAAAATGTATTGGAACCAGAGAAGACGAAAGTACAGTGGCGGCAAATCTTTACGGCATTCTTCGGGAATTTGACGCTGATGGTACGGATTATATTTACAGTGAATCCTTTGATGCAGAAGGGATCGGAAGCGCTGTGATGAACCGGCTTTTGAAAGCAGCCGGACATCGTGTGATCAAAATTTAAGAAAGGGGCAGCAGCAGTGATACTGCCGCTGAGGTAATAAGTGCCGATCCCTTGTATATCGGCGCTGGGAAAATAAGATAAAATCAGGAGGAAAAAACAAATGTCAAATGTATATGTAATGGACCACCCGCTGATACAGCATAAAATCGGCTTTATCCGCCGGCAGGAGGTGGGGTCAAAGGACTTTCGGGCTATTGTCAGTGAGATTGCGATGCTGATGTGTTTTGAAGCAACGAGAGATCTGAAGCTGCAGGATGTAGAGATTACCACGCCTATATGTCCTACCGTGGCGAAAGAACTGGAAGGAAAGAAGCTGGCGATCATACCGATCCTTCGGGCAGGCCTGGGAATGGTGGAAGGGATGCTTCAGCTCATACCTGCGGCAAAGGTGGGCCATATCGGATTATACAGAGATCCGGAGACATTGAACCCGGTGGAATATTACTGCAAACTCCCGGCAGACTGCGATGAAAGAGAAGTCTTTGTTGTAGATCCCATGCTGGCAACCGGAGGCTCCTGTTCCGCGGCTATTGAGCTTTTGAAAGCAAAAGGAGTAAAGAAGATCCGTTTCCTCTGTGTGATCGCAGCGCCGGAAGGAGTGGCGAGAATGCAGAAGGAGCATCCGGATGTAGATCTTTATATAGGCGCGCTGGACGATCATTTGAACGATCATGGATACATTGTACCGGGGCTTGGAGATGCCGGCGACCGCATTTTTGGTACAAAATAGCACAAAGGGGGAAGGACGAGATGGGAAGCAAAAGAGAAGGATATATAAGCTGGGATGAATATTTCATGGGAGTGGCAATTTTATCCGGACAGCGTTCGAAAGATCCGAATACACAGGTAGGGTGCTGTATCGTAAGCCAGGATAACAAGATTCTTTCCATGGGATACAATGGCTTGCCGATCGGATGTTCTGACGATGAATTTCCCTGGGACAGAGAGGGAGACGATCCCCTTGATACAAAATATGTCTATACTGTGCACAGCGAATTAAATGCGATATTAAATTACAGAGGAGGCAGCCTGGAAGGCGCTAAATTGTACGTTTCCCTGTTTCCCTGTAATGAATGTGCAAAAGCCATTATCCAGGCAGGCATTAAAGAAGTAATTTATGACTGTGACAAGTATGAGGACACCGCCTCTGTGATTGCATCAAAACGGATGATGGATTCAGCAGGAGTAAGATACTATCAGTATCACCGGACAGGCCGGGAAGTAAAGATTAAATTATAAATTCTGCTTCCTGATCAGGAAGTATCTATAAAGAGGGACATTCTGAGATTCCAGGGAATCCGGATGCCCCTCTTTATTCATTATGCGAAATACTGATGAAACTATAAAAAAACTAGATGAGTTCCTGCCCGGGGAGGACAGTACTGTCAAGTACAAACTGTCGAAAATGCTGCACGCATGGCGGCAGAAAGATGCGGCTGTCGTGTACCATAAAAAGATTTCGTTCACATGCGGGGGTATTGATCTGCAGAATCTTGAGATCCAGCTTTAAGAGTAAATCCATATAAGGTACGACTGCAATACCAAAGCCTTGTGCAGTCAGCCCGGCAATGACCTGATCCTCTTCTGTCTCGTAGGCGATCTTTGGTTCTGTGTTTATGTCGGAAAACATCTGATCAACCACGGCTCGGATACCTGAGCTTTTATCAAAAAAGATCTGTGGGTAGGGAGCTGTCTCGGCCAGGTCAACAGTATGGCGGGAGGCAAGCGGATGTCCTTTTGGGACAATCAGAACAAGATCCTGCTTCTGTACCGGAACCGCTGTGAAGTTCAGTCTGTCCGGCGGATGAGAACAGAAGACCAGGTCATATTTCCGCTTTGAAAGGCCGTCCAGAAGGCTTTGTGTCACCCCGGTATGAAAGGTAAACTGGAGATCCAGATCGGGGTGTGCTTTTAAAAAGACAGATGCCAGACGAGGGACAAACTCGACTCCCAGCGTCCGCAGAAGTCCAAGGCGGATCAGCCCTTCGCCCCGTGCACTGCGTCGGATAGATTCCATTCCGGCATCCAGAGTAGATAATGTGTGTTCTGCGCAGTCAAGGAATTCTTCGCCAAAACGGGTGAGTGTTGTATTTCGCCCGCTTTTTTCAAAGAGGGGAACCCCAAGCTCCTGTTCAAGCTGTGCGATTGCATGGCTTAAATTTGGCTGTGAAATACAGAGCTGCGCGGCTGCTTTTGTATAATGCTGTACATGCGCCAGGGTGACAAAGTAACGTAGATAAAATAAGTTCATACAGGCACGTCCTTCCCTTCCATAACGGTATCATCTAAATCATAAAAAAAATTTATAATTTTATGCAAATTATTCATTTGCGAACCATTTATCTCCATACTAAACTGAATGGATGGAAAGTGCAAGGATATCTTATGAGGAGGAAAGAAAAAATGAGGGAGAAACAGATGGAAGCTGAGAAACCGGTGTGGAGAGGAGAAGCGGCACTTGTGGCGGCTGTTATTATGAATACGTTTGGAGTAGTACTGATGTTGTATTCCGGATCCGGAATATCTGCCATCTCCAGTGTGCCGTTTGCTTTTTCGGAGGTCTTTCCGCATCTTTCACTTGGGACATGGACCTATCTGTTTCAAGGGCTTCTGATACTGAGCCTTATGATTTTGAGGAAACGCTTTGTCCCGGAATATCTTTTCAGCTTTGTGGTGGGATTTGTGTTCGGAGAATTACTGGACGTTTATGAATTATGGATTCATATTCTGCCGGAGACAACCGGTTGGCGTGTCATCTATTTTGTTGTCAGTTATCTTCTGATCAGCTTCGGAATCGCGTTGTCAAACCGATGCCGTCTTCCGATTGTGCCGACGGACCTTTTCCCGCGGGAGATGGAGCAGATTACAGGAATCACGTATTCGAAAATAAAAATTTCTTTTGATGTTATCTGTCTGGCTGTGACTGCCGGAATGACAGGAATTTTTCTGGGACATCTGGACGGATTGGGAGCCGGAACGATTCTGGCGGCATTTACAATGGGGAAAAGTGTAGGGGTGATGGGCAGCTGGATGGACCGGCATGTGCGATTTACATCATTTTTGTCAGGAGAAAAGCTCTGCCGGTATGCAGGATGATAACCGGATGAATAGAAATAATTATGCGAAAAGGGACGTTGTTTTTGACGTCCCTTTTTCGATGAACCTATGTTAATGCAGGGGTTCGTTTGGCCTGTTTGAGAAGAAAACTGTAGCGTTTACGGGCGGCATTCCCCTGAAAAATATAGCTGTCAATCAAATCCGGATCAGAGGCGTTTTGAAAGAGATTGTCGGCAGCTTCGATCTCCTTCCTGACAAGTGCAATCTCCGTTATAAGATCAGAATAAGAACTTCTGAGATAAACATCGGCTTCATAATGGTGATTCGTGTTTGTTGGCATGATATCCCTTCCTTCCTAAAGTTATAGTTATAGTATGTACAAAAACAGGAATAAAATACCAGTTTGGAAGAATAGAATGTACTAAAAGAAGCGGGGAGTATGAGATGAAAGAAAAGGGAATCGAGATCATCATCAACTTTATTGTCCGGGCTGTTCTTGGGGCGGCTGTTATCTTTTTTGTGAATCAGTTTCTGGATTCTCAGAAAATACCGGTTGCCGTAGGATTAAATCCGTTTACCGTTTTGACAGGCGGAATCCTTGGACTTCCTGGGGTTGCGCTCCTTTATGGCATTGTATGCTGGGAAATTTTGTGAGAGTTTCACAAAGATCAGGGAAATGAAAAAAACCGGTGGACAAAACTCCTAAACCGGTCTATAATGCATATCACAAAACAAAATTCTTTTGTTTTATCCGGATCACCCGGAGTCTTATTTGAAAAGCGTCGGGAAAGCGCTTATCTATATCAGAGCCGAATCGGCTGTAATGATTCATGAACAGACAAATGATTATATGCGGAGAAGAGGAGTTGTATGTGCTGCGGCTTGCAGATATGATTGCCGACAGGGAAGAGCTGGATCTTCAGGTACAGGTCTGCACCTCTTTTGAGCAGGAAGAAAGACTGGAGGAGTTTCAGGAAGCAGAACTTCTGCTGATCGGGGATGAGATTCCCTACGAGAAGAGGCAGACAAGCAGAGCTGCCAGAAGATTTGTGCTGACAAGTCAGGAAGGAGCAGAGGTGGGGGAAGAGGAGGTCCCGGTCTATAAATACCAGTCCGTCCATAAGATTTTTGCCAGGATCATGGAAGTATGCCTGGATCACGACCGTGCAGGCCTGTTTCAGGTGCCGCGCAGAGATAATCAGCGTCTGATTGTCGTTTATTCTCCTATTCACAGAATCGGGAAAACACGTTTTGCGAGGGCGCTCGGATATGAGCTGTCCAGAGATGAAGAGACACTTTATATTAATATGCAGGAATATCCCGGATGGGGAATGCACAGGGAAGAAAAGAGCGCATCTCTGGCGGATCTTCTCTATTATTCCCGCCAGGAGCAGAATCATCTGGGGCTGCGTCTGACATCTATGGTGCAGGATCAGGAAGGACTGGCTGTTCTGGATCCGATACCGGTGAGCCGGGATTTGAAAGAGGTGGCATGGGAGGACTGGAATTCTCTGATTCTTCAGATCCTGAAGAAAGGTCCGTATCAAAATATGATCCTCGATCTCAGTGAAAGTGTTCAGGGCCTGTTTGAAATTCTGAAGATGTGTGATGAGTGGTACCTTCCCTATATCGAAGACGAGGACGAAGAGCGGAAACTGGAGCAGTTTTTTGACACACTGGAACTGATGGGATGCAGGAAGCTGCGGCAGAAGGCGCGGATGACAGAGATGAAGGGGGAGCCGGAAATATGTGTAAAGAAGGCATTACAGTATGATAAGAACACTGCATATGGAAAAGCTGCAGGAGCAGGTCATGGCGAAGCTGGATCTGTCGAGAGAAATCGAAGATGGCGAACTGGTCGAATTGATTTATCAGGTGCTGGAAGAGTATACCAAAGACAAGTACATTCCGCTCCGAATGAAGATGGAATTTGGTAGAGATCTGTTTAATGCATTCAGAAAGCTGGATATTCTCCAGGAACTTCTGGAGGACGAGTCGATCACTGAGATCATGATTAATGGACTGGAAAATATTTTTGTGGAAAAGGGAGGAGAGATTTATCAGTATGAAAAAAGATTTGTATCCCGGAAAAAGCTGGAAGATATCGCGCAGCAGATTGCCTCCGGCTGCAACCGGACAGTCAATGAGGCGGAACCGATCGTGGACGCAAGGCTTCCGGACGGCTCCAGGGTCAACCTGGTGCTTCCACCGGTGGCGCTCAACGGTCCGATTATTACAATCCGGAAGTTCCCGAAAGAAGGAATTACGATGAAACGGCTGATTGCCTGGGGAAGTATCTCCAAAGAAGCTGCGGAATTTCTGGAAAAGCTTGTAAAGGCAAAGTACAACATGTTTATCAGCGGCGGCACCGGTTCCGGAAAGACGACATTTCTCAATGCCCTTTCCCAGTTTATACCGGAGGACGAGAGGATTATTACTATCGAGGACAACGCGGAACTGAAATTACAGTCTCTGCCCAATCTCGTAAGGCTGGAAGCCCGGAATGCCAACATGGAAGGAGAAGGAGAAATTGATATCCGTGAGTTGATCCGGACGGCACTTCGGATGCGTCCGGACCGCGTGATTGTAGGTGAGGTGCGAAGCGCAGAGACGATCGATATGCTGCAGGCTATTATATGTACTATATAATAATTATATATATAACGTATATAAGGATGGAAAATAT
>OLVT01001801.1_pt1 | contig 16484 bp, 14 predicted proteins | sample 1673241 | NCBI WGS metagenome assembly OLVT01 (sample SAMEA3178936, study PRJEB25190) | human gut metagenome | biome: human gut; feature: human-associated habitat; material: faeces | place: Austria | collected 2013 | reverse complement strand
CACTTCTTGATTTACATTTCTTTTGTGATGCTGTATATAAAAGGACTAACTGTCTAGAGGCGGTGGTCCCGTCAAAATATCGCCTTAAGCTGGCAACATATTTTCCATCACGGTTCCCAAAGCTCAGGATGCATCCCTTTAATGCATCGGAACAGTTCACAAAATCATAGCCATAATATGCGGTCATTTCCTGCAGCAATGGCATCAAGGTCTGGGTGTAGACGTATTCGCATTGAGCAGCCTCAAAAACTTCCAGATCCGAGTCACAGATGGTATGCCACGCATTGTAAAAAGCCTCATTGGATTTCAGTTCTGTGGTCATCCCAAGGTACGGCTGGAACGCTGCGTAAAACGTAGGGTCTTTTGTGTAACACCAGGATACAAATGGTCCCAATTCATAACGGTTGTCAAACTGAAACTCTCCGCAAGCATTTCCGCCGTCTCCTCCTGTCTGGTCGGGATTGCCGCCCGATTCATATTTTGCAGCCAGATAACAGGCTTGGTCATATTGCGCAGATAATCCAGTTCCCTGCGACGCAGAGCCGCTGCCAAACAGAAGCGTACAAAGGACAATGACAAGAACCAGGATCGGAAACAGTGGGATTCCGAACAGGAAAGTGATCAGGAAATTTGTGAGCCTTTTCGAAATTTCTACCGTCTCATTCTGTGCGTATGCCCGGATTTCCCGGTCATTTCCACGGAAGTTCCGTTCTTGCTTCTGTCTTCCGAATCCTTCATTTTTTATTTTTTGGCCCGCTTTCCATGCAGCTTCCGCAAAAGACAGGATCGTAGTTTTCCCCGTGGGATTTCCCTGTCCTGTTTTGGCCGCTTTTCCTGCCGCCTGTGCCGTATCCATCGGTTTTTGCGCTAATCGATGGATTTGATCTGTCCTACGGTCAGAAACATTTTTTGCAGTCTTTTTTCCAGCATTTTTTCCCTGGATTTCACGGTAATCCATGCTTTGCGATCCTGTGTTTCGTTTTTCCTGTTCTTCATAAGCTTTTGCGGCTTTTGATGGCTGCACACGGTTGGAAGAAGCGTTTCCATCGATGCTTTTTTCTCTATGTTGAGACAATTCCTTTTCACCAAAGAAAGACGATCCTTGATATCTATCCATTTTCGTACGATTTTCCTTGGAATTTGATAAAAAGGAAAAATTTCCGGCGTCTTGGGATGGCCTACTTACCGTCCTTTTTTCAGATGCAATCCTTCCCTGGAACTGTTCGGATGTTTTTTCTTCTGGGCGTTCGCTTATTTTCCCTTTTTTTGCGACACTTTTTGCATTTTCCGCGTTCCGACCAGCCCACCAATTTGTGCGATATGCCGTTTGGTCCATCGCTTCCGCAGCGTATTCATCTGTTTTTGTTTTCGCATACGGAAACTCCTGTTTTTGGTTTGCTGGCGCATCCCTTTCTTCCTGGCTGTAAGCCATTTTTTCACTCCCAGAACGGTACCCTGTTGACTCTCGTTTTGCATCGGTACTCCTTCCGTTCGGTTTTTCCGTGTCAGACTCTGACACGGGAACCTTTTGTTTGGAATTTTTCTCAGACGCAGAAACATAAGAAAGCATCTGGATCACGCGCTCATCTAAGTATGGATTTTGTTCTTCCTCTCCTGTATCAGAGAGCTGCTGTACGGTCTGGGCTGTCTTCTGCACGTACCCTGCCGTTTTCCATAGAATTCCTTTCTTTCCCCACCCTCCCATTCCGTTTCCGGAACTGCCTGTTTCCGTCGCTTTACCCGACGGTTTCCCTTCCCCGTTTCGCTTTCCAAAGAAGGGAAGCACCGTATCATTTTCAACGGGTATCTCCGTTTCTTCTTTTTTCTTAATCACCCTTTCCTCTTGTCTTTTTATTTTCATACTGCTGCTGTCCTCCTGTAGCTTCCATTTTCATTGGTCAGGATCCCGCGAGCGCATAGGCCCTCCAACAAACGTTCCGCTGTCGTTACTTCCGTGCCGCAAAGCAGGGCAGCCTCGTACGCATGCAGTTCTTCCCCGCATTTCTGCGCTTCCTCCACGCACTGGATCAGCTTTTCTTCCTCCCGAGAGATTTCCGGATATGCCTGTATTTCCTCTGGAACTTCTTCCCGACTGATCGTTTCAATAGAGATATCATCTTCCTCCTCCGTATATCCAAACTCCTCCGATTCCGGGAATTCATAGAAAACATTTCGATTTTCTCTTGCTGCCTCATGAAAGTTTGTGGTATAGAACTGATACAGAGGGTTGTCTCTGCTGATCTTAGAATCACACTGCAGGATTTTATCTCCCCATACGATCAGGCACTGTCCGGGTTCCGGGTCTGCCAACGCATGAAACTCCTGGTCCGACATTGCCAGGATCTTTGACAGCTGGTTCCGATCATCGCCGCCCTGGTCCAGGAATACCTTAAAATCAGAATTCGAAACAATCTCCAGGATTGTATCATTTGCCATTGCTGCGGATACATTTTGGAGACAGATTGTACAAATGCCGCCGAATTTTCGGTAGGTCAGATAAGCTTTGTTCAGCTCATTGCAGGAACTTTCATGTTTACAGATATACTGGGCTTCATCCACAATGACATGGGTCGCCCGCTGCAGTTTCACATTGTAATTAATACGCTGGGATAGGATATGCATAACGGTGATCATGATCGTTTCCAGCATAGGTTCCGGTACATTTTTCATCCCATATACTTTTAACCGGCTGTCTTCCGTGATGGTGCTCTGCCCGGATAGTGTCCGGTACCCATGGCTGATATGCGCCTCCAGCGCACCATAGAGATCCCTTGTCTCAGGTTCCGTCTGCTGCTTCAGGCACTCAGCAAGATCGGATAATACCGGAGACACCGGATGTCGTTTACTGAATGCATCTTTGTACACTTGGTCGACGCAGCGATAAATCAAGGATTTATGGAAGGAATTTGGAATCAATCCAATCATAATGGAATAAAAGAAAGCTTCCATAAATTCCATTTGTTCGCTGACAAACAACTGCCTTTCCTTTTCATTTCCTGTTTTGAATAATTTTTCCGGAATTTCCAGTGGATTCAAGCAGAATTCTGAAGCAAACAAGTCATAAAAATTGCCACCAAACTGTTTGGTGATCCCCTGCATTTCATTCTGCGGATCGATTACAAAAATATCATCGTCACTGCAGATCAGGGTCTGCCCGATCTCCGTAAGCTTTAAAAGCATGCTCTTTCCACTGCCGCTGTGTCCAAAAATGACACCGTTTCCATTTTTCAGGCTTGTCCGGTCTCCGATAATGGGATTCCCGGATTTTTTATTGATCCCATAGTATTTGCCTCCCGGCTGGATAAGGTCCCAGGCGTAGAATGGCTGGAACGCTACATAGGATGTAGTCAGCAGCGGACGCATCTGCTTGACGCGCCGCGCACCGATCGGCAGCAAGGTATTCAATGCCTGCAGCTGCTGGTCATAATAGGTGGTCAGCTGGATCCCCAATCCTGCGCACCGGATCCTTACTTCCTCGGTATTGGCTTTCAGTTCCTCCCTGCTGTTTGCCCGGACCATCAGTAAGATGCCTACATAAAACCCATTCTCGTCGTTCTTCTCAATCTGTTCCAGATAGGCTTCGATCTCTTTTTTCTTTTTCCGCTTAAGGAAAGAAGGAATTCCTGTCAGGTTTCCATTGCGGGCATTCGCTTCCAATTCCTGGCTGATCTGCATATCGTTGTTCGTATTGGAATTGGTCAGCTTCTGTTTCAGGATCCGACGTGGGATACAGGCATTGTCAAATGTCACGCAGGTGTAAAAGGGAAAATCCGTCAGTTCATGGATGGCTTTTTCCTCGTTCAAGGAACTGGGTAAATAAGAGGCATATAAGATCCGCATGTACTCTTCCGGAAATTCCAGATAGCTTTTTTTGTTATGAATCGAGGCTGGTACAAGGTCGTTTTTCCAATCTCTCCTGGTATGTTCCATCTCATCCCAGGAATATTTCCATACGTCATCCGTATAAAAAAAACTGCGGATGCTTCGGAATCTTTCCACCGCATCCAGCGGCACCAGTTTTGAGCCGATCGCATCAAAAATCGGAAAAACCGTAGCTTCCAGGATATGGAACCAGTTTTCGGCTTCTTCATAGCTTTTCCGGACACAGGTAACCGTCAGAAAATACCTTTTCCTGATATTTTCCCGGCTTCTTTTCAGTCCTTCGCGGATCAGGCGGTTGTTATATTCTGCTAGTTTCGGATATTTGCTGTTTTCTGTATCCTGCAGAAAATTCGCTTCATATGCTGCTGCATTTCGCGGTTCCGAGACGATCGTAATTTTGAAATCGACCGTCATAGAGTTCAAAAACTTGCACCATAGCAGGCACACCGTATTCTGTTTCTTTTCATCCTGATCAACATAATTCACATCCGTGAATTCATAGACCCGGTCAAATTTTCTCGGTTTATCGCCTTTTTCACTGTTTTTTTCTATTTCAAAGATCCCCTCTTTATGGGCACTTGCGATATCAAGCGCTTCCTGGACACTCCTGGGCGTTTGGTAGACGGGTTCCGTCAGCTTCTTGCAGCGCACAAATTCTTCGTTTCCTGTAAAAAAACTCATTCCCTTATTTTCTCTTCCTTTCCGTTTCTTCACTCACCGCTTCCAAAATCTCCTGATACAAATCCAGTTCTCGTTCATATTCCGTCGACTGATAGCACAGCAACTCTGTCTTTTCCCGGTACCGCCTTGCATCATAGGCTTCCTTGACCGTTAGGTCGCTTGCCGATCTCCAAAAACCGATCAGGATCATCACTGCCGCCGGAGGCAGCCCCAAAAAGAAGGAGAGATACAGGTTCCAGTGCAGGACAAAAAAACAAACAACACAGACAACCGCCAAAGATGCGGCAGCACTAAATACTGCAAAAAGCTCTTTGACGGTAAACCCTTTCGCCATGCTGTCCTTATATGCTTTCTCAAAATTTTCATTGATCGGTATCATACTGCCTCCTTATCTGCTAAAAACCAAATGCACGCCGTATCATCGAGTCCACGGATTTCACGGCTCCGGTGATGATGATAATGCTTAAGGTACACTGCAGTCCGCCCCAGATCTGCGGTCCCAACAGATCCCAGACACCGCCTGACGGCATGGCGGGAAAAAATCCCTGTGCATTCACCAGTGCCGCGCCTAGGCGAAGCACCAGGACGATCCCGGCAATCTCTCCCAACGCGCACAAAAAAGTCTTGATCCATGCATAGGCGCTATGGCTCATGCCTTGTGTCCCCAATATGGTAGACATCGCCAACGGCGCCGTTGCGATATAAAAAAATAGCTTGAAAAATACACTATAGGCTGTCCACAAAATCACGATCACGCCCGCTAAGGCTACGATTAGAAACAGCAGCCCCATCATTATCCCAAAAATCGTTCCCTGGACGGAAATTTCCCAGTCATCCAGCCCGGGAATGGTCAGCTGAAGGCTTACATTCCCGGACGGCGCTACAATTTCAAGCAGATTCTGTTCCATGCTTACAATCAACAAAATGATTTCTTTCAAATTCAGAAGTACCACATTACCGACAATGAGTTTCATCATCATCACAAATGCACTTTCCAATGTTGTATTGTGTCGGATATCTGCAGTTTCTTTCACGAAATTAATCAAAAACAAGACGGTCATAAGGGATGCCCCGACAATCTGCAATAACTGAAACACACCGTCTACGGTATCCCAGAGCATACCATCCGCCAGCGCCTGGGGATTGGTCTGCAGGATATCCCATGCATAACCGATCAGCCCATTCCAGATCGCAATGCCGCTTTGAAATAACCAGGAACCATTCAGGAGATCTGTGATGAATTCAATCATATTATCAAACATATACTCTCCTTTTTGTCAGAGGGCATCATGCTCTCTGGCATTCTTATGCAGCGGTTATCCGATCATTGCCGTTGCAATCGCTGGAGCAACCAGCATGACAAGCCCGCCTCCGACACGCTGCAGCGCACGGGTGGTTGCCCCGCCTTCCTGCTGCTGCATCGAGTTACCAAACTCGAACGCTCCCCAGACCAGGATGACAGCACCGATCGCCTGGATGACCGAGGATACCAGCTGGTAGAAAACATCAAATTTCTCGGTAATCGCCGTTGTCGCATCGGTCGCAAATGCCGGACACACATTGACGTACATCATTAACAGACACATCGCAAAACAAAAGCTTCTTCTGGCTGCAATGGATATCTGAATTTTATTTTTTCTTTTCTTTGCTTTTGGCATAACTTTCTGTTCTTTCTTCATGTTCCATTCCTCTTTCTTCCATTAATCGTCGTCTCTTTTGTGAAACTTCCCATATAAAAACGCAATGATACATACGATAATAGCCACAACCGGTATCGCAAGATTGACGAAGCTTACCTCACCAATCAGCATCGAAGGGGTTGCTGCCGCCACTGGAACACTTCCCGTAAATACTGCCGCCATCCCGGCAGTCGCACCTGTCATGTATTTCACTTTCTGTCTCCATCGTTTCATGTCATGTTCCCCTTTCCGATCGCCGGAAATTCCATCCTGCTTTTTCCGGCATTTTTGTATTGTATTCTCTGATACTGCACCGCTAATGTTGCATAAAAGTGATGTCCTCCCACGGGTTCTGAATGGATATGTCCGATCACCGTCACACAAGTACCAACGCTCAGATTACGGGCAGCGTACCATGCGCGACTCCCAAACGCGATGCACGGAATATAATCATATCCCTGGTCCGGGCGCGGCACCGCAAGCGTATAACGGCATACCGTTACCGTCTGCTTTCTTCTGTCTTCAAAGGTATCTGCAGCTGATATCTGAGTGACCCAGCCGTCAAACGTACAAAGGTTTCTATACTTCATCCGTCCTACCTCACAACATTCCGATCCTGCGGTGCTTCATAATTTCCCATTGCAGCAGATCTCCTTTGAGCTTCCCGGAATCGATGCCTGCCAATAAATAATCCAGCGTTGTCTCAAAATCTTTGTATCTGCTTTCATTGATATAAACCGCCGCCCGATGGACATTTTCCTCATAAGCTCCCTGGTTCTCCCGCAGTAAGACATCCAGCATTTCTTTCAATCCGGAACTTTTCTGATACACCTGGATGATCGTCTGCAGAAATGCATCCGTGTCAGATTGTGACACGCGCTCTGTTCCCCTTGGAGGATCCGTATAAGGATGGAGCCTTGTTTCCGGTACAACCTCCGGAGTTTCGAACGGTTCCTCTTTTTCTTCCTGTACCGTCTCTGGTTGTTTCTTTCTCCAAAAGAGACGCTTCGGTTCCTTTCCCTTCTGCCCTTTTCTTACCTTCCGTCCTCCCTCTTGGGAACTTTCTTTCCCATGCTTCCAATCTCTCAGCAAAAATACGATTGCGGCGACGATAAATCCTACCGCTGCAATTCCCATGACGGCAGATACCAGGTAATAAGGATTCTGTAAGATCGCTTCCATCCTTCCCTCCTACTCTGCAATACAATTTGCAGCTTCCAAAGCCAGGTGTAACAGATCACTGCTGCTGGTCTCCGGCAGAAAGTATCCTGTCAGAACCGCTTCCCCGCGCGCTTCGTCGTAACTGAACTTATACGGTTTTCTGGCATTCAAAGCATAGATACTTTCTTTTAACTTATGGTTTTCTTCCCGCTGGACACACAAATCAAAAAAGGGAAGCGGCTTGAACGCAAACCGGAAATGTATGCGGTTCCGCATGGAGGTAACGATATCTCCGTCTTCTGCATGGAGGATATACACGTTGTCAAAGTCCCCTTGCTCCTTCAGATAGGCTTCCATCTGTTCTGCACCCAGTGGCTCCTGTTTTTTTCTGGCATTGTTCAGGTCGATAATTTTCCGGAGCTGTTCTCCCTTTTCTTTCTGCAGCTGTGCCACCGTTTCTTCCAGTGCCTCTTTTTCCCTGCGCATGGTTTCCAGCTGTTCTTCCGCTTCCTGTGAGTTATGGCTTTCCTGCCCGGAACGTTCCTGTTCGTTTTGATCGATCATTCTCTGGAGCTGTTCTATCTGTGCGGCACTTTCCGCCAGCTGTCTTTCCAGCCGCTGGATTTTTGTATCCTCTTCTCCCGGTACGCCAAACGAAAGCTTCTGCTTCATCGCCAGCACCTCTCCTTTTTCCCGTTCCAGGACGATCCGCTGGTTACGCAGTTCATTGATCTCGATCTGCTGCTTGATTTCCGCATTCGCCTTGCTTTGCTTCAATTTCTGATACTCTTTTTCCAGCTGGTCCCGTTGTTCTGCGGTAAGCTGTTCCAGGGCCTCTTCTTCCTGTTTCAACTGGTCGGTCCTCTGTTCCAGGCGTTCCTGGATCACTTTCAGGCTCTGCTCAAATTCCTGCAGGTGCGCTTCCTTTTTTTCCTGTTCTTCTTTCTGTACCGCCAGTGTTGTGCCGATCCGTTCCAATTCCTCTTCACGGCTGCGGATTTGGTCGTAGAATTTTTGATATTCACGCTCCCGTTCTTCATAGATTCTGTTCATCCGTTCCAAAAGGCCTGTATCAAAAGAATCACTTTCCTGCTGAATTTCCTGTTCCATCTCTCTTGTTTCTTCCATTCAAAATCCCTCTCTTTATCAAAATTCCTGCACTGCTGGCAAATAAAAGGCAAAAAAATAAGACAGGTGTATTGTCACCGGTCTGCACCGGCTGCACACTTATCTTATCTGCTTGTCCTGTATTCGGTTTTGACGCAGTTTCTGCCGTTTCTGTCTGCTGCTTTTTTTCCGTTTCATCCTCGGACGTGGAATCCGTACGGTTTGGATCCTGCGTCTCTGTTTTCTTCTCTCCTGTTTGCCCTGACGGTGATTTTGTCTGTTTTTCTGCATCCATCGTCTGGTTTGTCCTGTCCGGCTTTGACGGAATTGCCCTGTCTCTGCCAGCGTAAAAAGCTCCCGCCGATAAGAGGATGCAGACACATGCGGCAGCAAGCATTCCTATTTTTCTCTTCATTCCTCTCCCTTCCCTGCAGCAATGTGGTCCGTCACCACACACTGGACAACCAAACGGTCTTTTGCCGATCCGGAATCTACGCAGGTAGACAGCGTAAAAATCTGTTCCTGCCCGGTCGGCGCGATCCCGCAATCATAAGCGGCATGCCCTACCGTATCATGGATCCATTCCCGGAAAACTTCTGTTCCCGTCTCATAGCCAATCGTATATACCGCGCTGTCATATCGTGTCCGATAAGCGGCATACACGGTACATGTGCAGGATTGCTCCGGAGTATAAATATAGACATACGGATAGCGGTCACGGAAACTCTGATCCGCATAATTGGATAGCTCGCCGAACATTTTTCCTGACCGCATGTTGTGTCCATATAAAATGGTATGCGCATCCGTCAGACTCTCGGAAGTTTCCGCCGGAACAAAAATCGCTCCCAATGCATTCCGGCTGCGCCGGAAACTATGGGTAAGATAATAATCATTGTCTGAGCCGCAGCAGATCGGATAATCAATCTGTGTCCCAGGCACATAAATCCATCCAACGATCTCCGGATTGATCTGCTGCAGCCCCTCAAAGTCAAGGTTCCTGTACATCGGGGAATTCCCTTTTGGATCTTCCGTGTCAGAATCTGACACGCTTTCCTTTGGCTCCTTCTCTTCCGGTTCCTCCAGGTAACCGCTGATAAGATCGACCTGTTCCTGGCGGATCAGATAATTCTGCCATACTTCCGGCAGCCAAAAAGACCCGACGATCAAAAGCATTCCAACAGCCAGACACATACCCGCCTTTTTCAATTTCCCACCTCCTGACCATGCCGAAGGCCGATGCCCCGGCACATATTTTTCTGTATCAGACTTTGACACCATAACAAAAAACCGCAGAAATCTTTTTGAAAGACTCCTACGGTTTTTCTTACTGCGGGGTATTTGACTCCTTTAACACATGTCCCGTGTCAAAGTCTGACACGGTTATTTTTCCATCGGGATCACGTTTTCTACGATGTTGTTGTGAGAATAATCATCCCAACGGTATTTTTTGTTTTCGAATGTCACGCTGGTTCCTGTAGGTTTTTTCTCCAGGTTTGCAGATACGTGAAAAATTTCAGAAGGTGAAAGCCCGTATTCCGGTTCCTGCAGCTGTTGGATGGTTACATTATCGGTTCCCGTAACGGCAACCAGCCCGTATCGCAGCACCTGCAATTCGGTTACCGCATAATCCTTTCCCATCGGTATGTTTTTGAAGGTAATCGATGCCTCCACATATCCCTGGCCGTCCGTATTCTTCTCTACATAGTCTTCCGTAAATGCAACAAACTTCTGATATTTATGATGGACGCCAAAAAGGTCGGTTCCCTCCACTGTGAAGATAAACGTAGGATTTCCATGTGCCCAGGTGATCTCATCGGTTTTGATCTTCTTCACCACCGTCAGGTCGGTATATCTCAGGTCTTTCATGGTAACACTCTGTACCTCTGCTTTCTGTTCAAAAGTAAAGGTGATCGATTCCGCAAGCTGGTATCCGTTCGGCGCTGCTTCTTCTACAAGCGTATATTCTCCCGGAGCAAGTTTTTCGATCCGGTGCGGAGAGTTGCCGGACGTCCATGATGCGATTTTTTCGTTCCCTTTGTACAATGCCATTTTCGCTCCGGCAACTGACTGTCCGGTGGATGCGTCTACCTTTGCAAGGTCCAGTTTCGTATAGTCATTTTCCACCGTCAGCGTTACGGATGCCTGTCCATTGACCTTTCCGTCTTTACTTACCACAAATTCACGCACGGTGCTGTCGAGAAGATATCCATCCAAAGTTTTGCTTTCTTTGTAACAATACGTCCCCGGTGCCAGCCGCTGTACGGTAATTCTTCCGTTTTGGTCTGTTTTGTAGGTATCCGCCGAATTTTCGGACTCGGTTTTTGCCCAGATTTTGAACTCCACGCCCGCCAGTACGGTGCCGTCGTTTTTGCTGACCTTCTGCAGCACCAGCTTATTCGGTGTATTTTTATAATCGACCGTCCGCTCGGTCTGGCTGTCGCTCAGCATAACCTCCTGGCTCTGCCCGGTAAGGACATATCCGGGCGCAGCTGCGGTTTCTTTCACGGTATAACTGCCGAGTTCCAGCGCTTTTGTCGTAGCGGTTCCGTTGTTTACCGTCACCGTATCAACCACGGTACCTGCTTTCACCAGCACTTTGCCACCGGCGGTCGTGATATTGTTCTTGGCAATCACCTGGAAGGTTGCCCCGGTAATCGCCGCCCCGTTTTCCGCATCGGTTTTCCGGATGGTAATAGTACCTTTCTTTCTTGTATTGGTCGCATCATATTTCAGGGTGACCGTACCTTCCTCGGTAATCGTGAATTCCTTTTCCCAGCTGCCCGTATAACCAGATGGGTTTTTCGTCTCAACTACTTTGAACCTTCCCTGGTTTGTGCCGTTGCGTTCCAGTCCTGTTTTCCTGTATTTACTCTGATTTCCCAACCAGGTCATATTTCCAATATCTTTCCAGCCGCTTCCGGTCCATTCATAACACGTGAAAGTCGCTCCTGCCAGTGCCTCCCCTGTTTCCGCATCTGTCTTGGTCACAACAACGTTTGCTTTCGGGCTAAACCGCATAACCGCTTCGGACGTATAGCCAAATTCCGAGGTGATCCATGCGGTATAGGTGGATTCATCCACGTTCGTATGATTCGCCCCCTTATAGTACCAGTGTAAATTTCCTTTTGCACTGTTAGGAAGATTTTCCCATTTAGATACGTCCCATTTTTGATACTGGTAGTCTTTGGACTTTGGATTTACAACATCGACAAAAAACTGTAGCTGCGTTTCCGAACCTTCAAAGGTATAGGTTACCCAGCCAACTTCATTATTGGGATCGGTGGAAGAACTATCCGCCCAGATGGTCTGCGTTGCAGCGTCGTATCCCATTCTGGCTGCTGCTTCCTTTGTATAGTACACATCACCGCCTGAACTTAAGATTTTAAAGCCTTGGTTATAGTCCAGGTCATTCAGCGTATAATGTCCTTTCAAAGAAACCGGCTGCCCCTGGTTATTATAATAGGAAAATTTTACGGAGATATTCTGTACACAGATGATATTGATCTGCGGAAGCCTGGTATCCCCGCCCATGGTGATAAATACATTGGCATAATCGCTGCTTGGCAAATTCGTAAAATTGGTCCAGTCTGTCAGGGTAACCTTCATATTGATGATTTCCCCATTGTATTCCCCGACATTTTTCAAGTCAACCGAGAGATTGCCTTTCTTGTCGTTGGTCAGGATCGCACTTCTTGTATTCCCCCAGCCCCTTGTATCCGCGTACGGATAGAACCTGCTGATATAATTTACATCTGCCTCCGAATTCCTGCAGAACGTATTATCCCAATTTCCATTGAACACAATCTCTGTCTGGTCGGTTACTGTTGGGACAAACTTATAGTCGCCATCCACCACATAATCCGATGTGACTTCGTGCCCATTTCCCATCGTTGACAGATCCGCGTATCCGGCTGCCGCCTCCGCAGGCTTTGCCGAAGCAAAGCCCGCGATGGTCAGGACACAGGCAGCCAGAAAGGATCCGATCCTATGGTTCCATTTCATGATTCAAGTTTCCCTCCTTCCTTCTGCTAAGCAGTATGGTACTGGTTCCAGCCACCACCGCCAATAACAGTGGGACAACCACATAGGGCTTTTCCAATCCTGTTTTTGGCGCTGCCATCTGGTCGATTGCCGGACCGTCTGGTGTATCCACAATTTCTTCTGCGCCTTCCACAGAAAAAATCCAGTTAATAAAAGTTTCTCTCTGCGCATACGCATTTTTCAATTCTGCAGGAAGAGATAATTGAAATACAAAATTGCCCGTTTCTCCCGGCTGATAAGTTCCAAGGCTGATCCTATTATTAAGCGAAGCTGCTTCCAGATCCCCGGAATAGATCGGAGATCCATTTTGTGAAATCGTAAGCTGAAATTGCTTCAACAGATCCAGTTCTTCTTCGGTTAGCCCTCCCGGAGTTTCCGTCCGGAAGAAAAACTCTGCTTCCGTGTCTGTCGTATTGGAAATCGTAAAAGTATCCTGTACGCGATCCCCCGGCATTGCTTTGTCCAGATTCCGGAAGAAATCCTCCGGAACTGCTACCAGGTTCCGTGCCGCTCCTTCATAGGTCACCGTCATCTGCTGGTACTCCCGGCTCACTTCGGTAATGCCGTTATCCTCTTCATGGACGCAAATCTCAATTTCCTGGTCGCCCCAGGGCTGTTCTGACTGAAAATCAGGGGTAAAGTTTGCCGCCTGAATGGCTTCCGCTGTTACCGTAAGCCCCAGTGAAGTCCCGGAAGAAGCTTCCGTCCACTCCGCCGGTATGGTTACCGCTTCAAAAAAATCAACCGATGCTCCCTTTTCGAGCGGTTCTGTGTAGTAATAATACTCCCCTTTCCGGATCCACTGACCGGAGATCCCATTGATGTTTTCATCTGACAGGATATATTCGGTTTTTTCCTCTGTGTCAGATTCTGACACGGGTTTTGAATGATGCGTTACCTTTGCCCGTACATAACAAGTTTCTGCGTAATTTGTGATACGCGGGATTTTGGATACCACCTCAGATGGAAGGACAATCCTGTTTTCTGCCAGATCATATTCCGTTTCCTTTCCATTGATTTCCTGATATTCCTGAATTCCGATATTGATATCTCCGGTTGAAATATGGTTCTGCACCGAAACAGAATCCTGATAATACGCATACGTCCCACTGATTCCCAGGCACGCAGTCATGAGCACACCTGCGGCAATCATCCGTTTTTTCTTCAAGTCTGCCCACCTCCTCCATAATGCGCCCAGGCTTCTTTATAGTCCTTGTAAGGCTGCGATCCATCGGTCGTCTGTACCGATTCTTCGTATACGTCGATCCTGATGTCCGACGCTTCCGCCTGCCCTTTGGCTGTCACGCCAGAAAACAGGTTCGTCGTGCTGCTTCCCACTTCTACAACATGTTTATAATAATAATACCCGTCTTCTCCCGCTTCCCAGTTCTCGGTATCCAAATTTTCTAACGCAATCAGATCCTCACTGTAAGACAACGCTACCCTGATATAACATGGTACATTCCCCTGATTCGTGACCTTTACCTTTTTTGCCACGTGTTCTCCCGGAGAAACAGGAGTCGGCGTTGGGAATTCTTCTTCAACGGTTGTTGTATTATTTCCAACCACGAACTGGTTGTTCACATCCGCGTGGTCTGACATGTATGCCGTCGCAGACGCCGTTCCGGAAACAGCACTGATTACAGCGATCATGCCGCAGAGCAATCCTGCGGCAGCCGCCATGATTCTCTTTTTTTTCATGCTGTCTTCTACCTTTCTGTCAGATCCGGATCATCCGGATCCGATCATCACTGATCCGCCGGTTATGCCAGTCCTGCCTCGTCTTCGATGCCTTCATCCACCTCTGGTTCAGCCTCATTTCCTGTATCGGTTTCCTCACCTGCTGACGGGTCTTCTGTCGTTCCTTCCTCTGCCGGTCCAGCTTCCTCTGTTGTTCCTTCATCGGCTGATCCAGCTTCCTCTGTCATTCCTTCGTCCGACTGAACAACGACATCACCTGCCTGTCCGTCGTTCTGATTCACATATTTCTGCCATGCATCTGCTGCCTGTTCCGGAACGCTGGTGCCGTCCCCGGTATTCAATGCCTGGATCGCGTAGAAATTGACAGGTACATCAAACTGATCCTCGTCAATCTGTCCTTCCACCACATTCGCAAAAGTTACACTTTCAAACAACGGCACCGTCGTCTTTTCCGGAGCAAGGATCTCATTGTAGCTGTAAGTATATACCATGCTGTTATCCACCCTTTTCTGATACATCAACGTCCACCGGTTCGAAAGCTGGTTCATCGCAAACAATTCCGTTTCCTTTGCTACCCCTCCGTTCTGGCGTTTTCCCTGCTCATCCACAGTGATGACCTTTGCGATCGGAATGGACACATCCATATAGACGTAGGCGTCATTTTTCCCGGTATTGGTGATCTGCGGATCCTTCGCAATCTCTTCCGTCGGTATAATGTCCTCCGTTTTTCCTCCTGGATCCGGCGTATAATTCGGTTCTTTCCCCTCAATCTCCACTCTTCCGACGGTAAACTGATTGGAAATCTCGTCTTTGTCCGTAAGATAAGCCACGGTACTTCCCGCTGCCAATAATCCACAGAGCGCTACCGCTCCGATCAACGCTGCTTTTCTGTTTTTCTTCATATCATTTTCTCCCTTCATAATTCAGGCGAACCTTTTTCTCTCTTTCTGTTCGGACGAAAACAGGAAAAGAAGGATCAGAACGGTGATTCCTCCACTGATAATAAGGATTCGGTATTTCTGCATCCAAAGTACCCCGTATCCCAGATAAGGGATACAGAAAACAACCGTTCCGACAATCTGCTCCTGCTGCAGCAGATCATAATCCGCTTCCTGATTGGCGTCTCCTTTCGTCTGATACCCATGTTCCTTCAACCCCGTGACACGATGCGTAACTGTCCTTCCACTTTTCTGAAACGTAACAATTTCTCCAATTTTCACATTCGTTCTCTCCGTATCTGCCACAACCAGGCTTCCCACCGGAAGCTTCGGTTCCATAGAACCGGACAGAACGACATAAAAACGAAATCTGAAAAAACCGCATACCAGAAGGATGGACAACAGGAGTATCGAAAACAGATAAAAAAGAATTATGTGTCTGCTTTTTCCCTGCTTCCGCCTTTTGTCTTCTTTGATTTTCTTCTTCATTTTTTAATTTTTTGGATTTTACGGCGCAGTGAAAACTGCTGATAACTTGAACGAATCACTCACAACACCCGGAGCATGTATGAACATCCATTCCTGTATGTTTCAAATATGCCCGGAAGCGTAAAAACCCGAAAGAATTTCAGGTGAATTTCTATTCTTTTCTGATACTCTGATAAACAACCGGGAAATTCCGGCAAAGAATGCCTGTTGGCATATAGAATGATAGAATGTAAAATGTAATTTAAGCCTATCACACTTGCCTCTGAAAAGCAAGCAAAAGATTGAAACAAATCCACAAAGATTGAAACAAAAACGTCCGCAGCAAAACCTGCAGGCAAAACACCTGCAGGCAGCTAAGCTAATCGAAACGACGCCGGATCTCCGTCTCCCCTTCCAGCAGCGCCTGCCGCACTTCCGGGGTATCTCCCAGCGTTTCCAGAAACACCTGGTATTCCTGACGGATTCCCTGTCCGTGAAGGACGCAGTAAGCCCCAGCGTCACTGCCGGCGGCCATAAGAACGCCCAGCGCCCGGGCTTTCCGGATGTTGTCCGTCTGCGTTTTATAAATCCGCTCCAGGACACGGTCATTGTACCTTCCATTTCCGATCAGGTTCTTTACGGTAACCGTCGTCGGCACCCAGACAGCATGGTGCTCCGCCATACACTGAAGGCTTTCCTCGTTCTGAAAATTCCCATGCTCCACCGAATCCACGCCAGCCTCCACAGCGTCGATCACCGCCTGTGCGCCGTTGGTGTGAGCCATCACGGAATACCCCGCATCGTGAGCCATGGCGACCATCCAGAA
>OLVT01001800.1_pt1 | contig 16490 bp, 25 predicted proteins | sample 1673241 | NCBI WGS metagenome assembly OLVT01 (sample SAMEA3178936, study PRJEB25190) | human gut metagenome | biome: human gut; feature: human-associated habitat; material: faeces | place: Austria | collected 2013 | reverse complement strand
CCGCCGTTATGATGAGCCGTGAGCTTGCAAAAGAAGTGGATTTCTTCAGCGTAGGAACCAACGATCTGACCCAGTACACACTGGCGATCGACCGTCAGAACCAGAAGCTGGATGCCTTCTACGATCCGCACCACCCGGCAGTCCTTGCAATGATTCGCATGGCAGCCGAAAATGCCCACGCAGAGGGAAAATGGATCGGAATCTGCGGTGAACTCGGAGCCGATCTTGAACTGACTGAAGAATTCCTTGCCATGGGACTGGACGAATTATCTGTCTCTCCTGCAATGGTACTTCTGCTCAGAAAGAAGATCAGAGAGAGCAAATAGTTACGGGATACCGCTACTGTGAACAGTAATGGCGAATAAGAGTTAGAAATCAGAGAGAAAGTAATGTGTTTACTTTCTCTCCTTTTTTTGCTAAAATGTTCTCTGGTACAAGAAAAATGTGCGAGGATATTTTAAGGAGTGAGAGGGAATATCCGAGACAGACAGCAGGAGGAAAACAATATGTTGGAAAAGGTGTTTAAGCTTAAAGAAAATCACACCGACGTCAAAACTGAGATTCTTGCAGGTATTACGACATTTATGACGATGGCGTATATCCTGGCAGTAAATCCAAGCATTCTTTCCGCAGCGGGTATGGATCAGGGGGCAGTCTTTACTGCGACAGCACTTGCATCACTAATCGGTACGCTGTGTATGGCAGCATTCGCAAATTATCCATTTGCACTTGCACCTGGCATGGGACTGAATGCTTACTTTGCTTATACTGTAGTAATCGGTATGGATTACTCATGGCAGACTGCACTGACTGCAGTATTTGCAGAGGGTATTATTTTCATTATTCTTTCCCTGACGAATGTCAGAGAGGCGATCTTCAATGCGATCCCAGCTTGTCTTAAGACAGCAGTCAGCGTTGGTATCGGATTATTTATTGCATTTCTTGGACTTCAGAATGCCAATATCGTTGTCGGAGGATCTACTCTGGTACAGCTCTTCTCCGTAGATGCATATAATCAGGCAAATGGAGTGGAAGCAAGCTTCAATAATGTTGGAATTACTGTACTTCTTGCAATCATAGGTGTGCTGATCACAGCAATTATGGTGATTAAGAACATCAAAGGAAATATCCTTTGGGGTATCTTGATCACATGGATACTTGGAATCATCTGCCAGATAGCAGGTCTTTATGTACCGAATCCGGAGATCGGATTCTACAGTCTGCTTCCGGATTTCAGTTCCGGACTTGCAATTCCAAGCCTTGCACCGGTATTTGGAAAGCTTGATTTTAAGAATGTATTTTCACTGGAATTTGTTGTTGTAATATTTGCATTCCTTTTCGTAGATCTTTTTGATACACTCGGAACTCTGATCGGTGTATCTACAAAGGCAGGCATGCTTGACAAAGACGGAAAGCTTCCGAGAATCAAAGGGGCACTGATGGCAGATGCGGTTGCAACTACAGTTGGAGCAGTACTCGGAACTTCTACAACAACAACATTCGTAGAGAGTGCTTCTGGTGTAACAGAAGGAGGACGTACAGGTTTAACATCCCTGACAACAGCGATTCTGTTTGGAATTTCCCTTTTCTTATCACCGATCTTTCTTGCAATTCCGTCCTTTGCGACAGCTCCGGCATTGATCATCGTCGGCTTCTATATGCTGAGCAATGTGGCAGGAATTAACTTCAGTGATTACAGCGAAGGAATTCCGTGCTTTATCTGTATCGCAGCAATGCCATTCTGTTATAGTATTTCAGAAGGTATTTCCATGGGAGTGATTTCTTATGTGGTAATCAACGTGCTTACAGGAAAAGCAAAAGAAAAGAAGATCAGTGCACTGATGTATGTATTGGTGGTACTGTTTATCCTGAAATATATTTTCTTATAAGATAAAAAGAATATGGGGATATGTGAAAGCACAGGGACTGTCCGGTAACGGATGGGATTCTGTGCTTTTTGCGTGTCAGAATCGGTGTCGGGTGAGATACTTTGGATTGACTAGGGCCCGTACAAATTGCTATAATGGAAAAAGACAAAACAGAGAATCACAGGGGAAAATATATGAATTTACTGACAATGGAACATGTATCCAAAGCCTATACGGATCGTGTGCTTCTGGATGATGTGGGATTTGGAATCAATAAAAATGAAAAAATCGGTGTGATCGGAGTCAACGGAATGGGTAAATCCACTCTGCTGAAAATCGTAGCCGGAATCGAAGAAAGTGATGCCGGAACGATCAGTATGGGGAATCAGGTGAAGATCTGCTATCTTCCGCAGACGCCGGTATTTGAAGCAGGAACAACAATTCTTCGCGCGGCAACAGAAGGAAATTATGATGAGCTGAACCGCTGGACGATCGAGGCAGAAGCAAAGTCTATGCTGAATCAGCTTGGATTTATCGATTATGCTGAAAAGATTGAGCATATGTCCGGCGGACAGAAGAAAAGGGTTGCTCTTGTCCGGGCACTTTTAACACCGGCAGACATTCTGGTCCTTGACGAACCGACGAACCATTTGGACAATGAGATGTCCGAATGGCTGGAAGAATATCTGATCCAGTTCCGGGGAGCGATCCTGATGGTTACGCATGACCGTTATTTCCTGGATCGTGTGGTAAATCGTATCGTGGAAGTTGATCATGGGAAATTATATAACTATCCAGGCAATTATTCCGAGTTTGTGCGTCTGAAAGCCGAGCGTCAGAACATGGAGCTTGCCACAGAACGTAAGAGAAAAAGCCTTTTGCGTACGGAGCTGGAATGGCTGCACCGCGGCGCAAGGGCGAGGAGTACCAAACAGAAAGCACATATAGACCGGATCCATGCCATGCAGGAGATGAAGGATATTCAGGAAGAAAAGCGAGTAATGCTGGATTCTGTGGCTTCCCGTATGGGGAATAAAACAATCGAACTTTCCGGAATCTGCAAATCTTATGGAGAAAAGAAGCTGATCGAAGATTTCTCTTATATTTTTCTGAAGAAAGACCGAATCGGAATTATTGGACATAATGGATGTGGAAAATCGACGCTGCTCAAGATTATCAACGGGATCATAAAACCGGATGTCGGAACTATTGAAATTGGACAGACAATCAAGATTGGCTATTTCTCGCAGGAGAATGAATATATGGATGAATCCGAGCGTGTCATTGATTATGTAAAAGAAGCAGGTGAGTACATTGCAACTTCTGACGGGAAGATTACTGCGTCCCAGATGCTGGAACGATTTCTTTTTGACGGGGCAATGCAGTGGTCGCGGATCGAAAAGTTATCCGGAGGTGAGAAGCGGAGACTTTATCTGCTACGTGTTTTGATGGAAGCACCAAATGTACTGATCCTGGATGAGCCAACTAATGATCTGGATATTCAGACACTGACAATCCTGGAGGATTATCTGGATCATTTTGATGGTATTATTCTGATTGTATCCCATGACCGGTACTTTCTGGACCGTACCGTCAGTCGTATTTTTGCATTTGAAGGAGGCGGGAAGATCCGCCAGTCAGAAGGAGGATACTCCGATTATCTGATCCGTGTGGAGCTTGAAAAACCGGAAGACGGACAGACAATTGCAGAAAATAAAAATATGTCAGGTGCAGTTTCTGCACAGGCTGGTGAGTCTGACAGCAAAAAGACCTGGAAGCAGCGGGAGAAAAAGCTGAAATTTTCTTATAAAGAACAGCGGGAATACGAGAGGATCGATGAGGATATCGAAAAGCTGGAAGAGAAGATTGAAAAGCTGGATCGGGAGATGGTTAAGAATGCCACCAATTCCGTGAAGCTGTCCGAACTTATGAAAGAGAAGGAAGAAACAGAGACAGTGCTGGAAGAAAAGATGGACAGATGGGTGTATTTGAATGATCTTGCTGAGCAGATAGAAAATCAGTAAAGTGATTGACAGATTTACAGATGATAAAGTATAGTTAGTGAGAATCATATTAATGTATTCAAAGGAGGAGAGACATATGATGTGGAATAGAGCAGAACTTAAAATGAGAGGTAATATGGCATTTAAGAAGAATTATGTGTCAGCCGTTGTAGTTGCGCTTCTGATGGGAATCTTTGGCACAGCCTCTGGCGGATCCAGTGCACGACGGGTAAGTGAGAATTCAGATATATATAGTGGAAATTTATTTAATGCGGGAATGATTACCGGATTGCTTACAGGAATCGCAACGGTAGTAATACTGATTGTACTTGTGGCAAAAGTATTTGTAGGTAATCTCCTGAAAATGGGTGGATACCGGTTCTTTATCCTGAACCAGACTGCACAGCCGGGAATCGGAACATTGCTTGACGGTTTCCGTTCCGGACATTATGTCAATATTGTTCTTGCCATGTTTTTAAGAGATTTATTTACTGCACTTTGGAGTCTGCTTTTGGTGGTACCTGGAATCGTTAAGCATTATGAATATCTGATGGTATCATACATTATTGCTGAGAATCCGGCAATGGATTACAAAGAAGCATTTCAGATCAGTAAACAGATGATGGATGGAGAAAAAATGGAAGCATTTATCATGGATCTGTCATTCCTTGGATGGTATCTGCTGAGTGCGGTTACCTGTGGACTTCTTGCAATTTTTTATGTAAATCCGTATGTACAGGCATCCTTTGCGGAGATGTACACATTCAATAAGCAGAAGGCTTATCAGGAGGGATATATCCGGTAAAAGTTTAAAACCAGGGAAAATTAAAGCGAAAAAGTGGAGCGCAGGCGCTGTTGGGAAAATACAGTGTCTGCGCTTTTATATCTGTTTTAACGAATATTTCAGGGCGGATTAACGCGAAGATTTTGCTGCTTTTTCTGCGAAAGTAGTTGTAACGAGTTCTTCATAAGGAACACGCTCTTTCAGCTCACCGGAGCTTTCCAGAATATCCTGCAGCAGATTGAAACTTTCTTCTTTGAAGATCAGATCCGATTTCCAGGTGTCTTGTTTGTAGTAACGGCTGACAATGGTTGTAATTGTAGCGAGATCGGTTTCCTTGAACTGTGGTGCAATGACTTGTGCAATTTCTTCCGGAGTGTGGGACTGAACAAAATCCATTCCTTTTTGCAGGGCATTGGTGAATTTCTGGATGATGTTCGGATTAGCATTCAGATAACTTGTTTTGGCGCTGTATGCGGTATACGGGACATAGCCTGAATCAACGCCGAGAGAAGCAACGACATAACCGGTATTTTCCGCTTCAAGGGCAGTAGCGCTCGGTTCAAATTCTATAGTATAGTCTGCCTGACCACCGGAAAATGCAGCAGCGGTTGAACCGAAATCAATACTCTGGTTGATTGAAAGATCCTTCTGCGGATCAATTCCGTTTTTTTTCAAAATGTATTCAAAGACCATTTCCGGCATGCCACCTTTTCTTCCGCCAAGAACGTCTTTTCCTTTCAGATCGTCCCATGAAAAATCCGGCATTTCTTCACGTGCGACCAGAAAGTTTCCGGCGCGCTGCGTAAGCTGCGCGAAGTTTTTGATGACATCATTTGCACCCTCCTGGTAAGTATAAATCGAAGATTCACTTCCCATAAAGCCAATATCTGCCTCACCGGAGAGGACGGCGGTCATAACTTTATCCGCCCCAAACGGAGTCAACCAGTTAGTACAAGACGCTATAAGAAATCAACAGAGTCAACGGTATGATCAGTATTCAGGTGAATCTCCCGGATAATGGAGTGCCAGAAAGCTCTGCGGTTTTCTTGGGTTAAATTGTAGTACATTGTTCTAAAGTCTGTATTCAGCAGATCTTCCAGATAAGCATAATCAGGTTCTAATTCCGGAGCCGCATTTAACAGTTCATTCAGTTCGTTTTCAATCCGATCATATTCTTTGCTGTAATAATCCCATTCGATTCTTCCTTTCTGGAAGAGAAGATTTAATCGTTCTAATTCTTTCTGGAGCTTTTCAGGAGTCTGAATTTTCTTCTTTTTTTCTTGCTCCTTTTCAATTTTTTCACATTTTATTTTGAATTTATTGTATTCGTATTCCAGATGATCAATCAGGTATCGTTCTATAAGATTCTGACTAACCATATGTCTGTAAGAACATTTATGATCGATGAAAGCTTTATTGCATCGGTAATAGCAGTATACTTTTTTTGCACCGGTTTTCCTGTTGATAATGGACGAACCGCCTCTTGCACTAAGCCTGCGTCCACAGATCGGACAATTTATCATGCCGCTGAAAAGATAAATCCGGCCAGAAGGAGCACGCTTAACATTTGCGTTCTGTATTTCCTGCAGATTATTCCATTCGGATTCTGTCAGGTAAGCAGGACAGTATGGAATCCCGCGATAGGTTCCTTTGTAAAATTCACTCGACAGCAGTGTTCGCATATTCGCCCATGTAAAATCCGGATCATAATTTTCCTGAATATAACGCATAGAAAGCCCTTTTGCATGGTGCTTAAAGAAAAAACGATAAAAAGCATTTACAGTGTCTTCTCGATCTGGATCTTTTACCATACGTTTTACGCCGTCAATGATTCCGGATTTATAACCATATCCCATATTCACATCACCGAAGATCAGCTTTCGCTGCCGGATAGATGCTTCATTTACGAATTTGATACGTTCGCTGGTGGTATCCACTTCATTCTGACCAATAGACAAGACTACATTCAGCTGCAACCGTCCATCCCTGGTTTCCATATTGATTCCCGGTTCACTGGTGCTGATCCAGTGGACGTTATTATCATCCAAGACTTCCTGCACCTTGTAAAAATCAGACAGATTACGGAACCATCTGTCAATCCGCCAGAAGATGATCACATCAATTTTTCCGGCTTTTACGTCTTCAAGTAGGGAATGGATAGCTTTTCTCTTTTTTAATTCTTTACGGGCAGTTTTACCCTCGTCAGCATAAACTCCAGCAACGGTCATGTTATGTTCCTTGGCGTAATTGGTCAGGTACTGTTTTTGTGCTTCCAGGGATTTACCGTGCATCATCTGTTCAGCGGTAGACACACGGATGTAAATGGCGCAGCGTTCAATTTTACTTGGCATATTATATCACCTTTCTCTTCAATATACGTAAAAATGAGTATAAAAATAACAGCCCGAGAACTTTTGTTCTCTTGCGTGGCTGCTCCGGAGATGATACAATATTATTCGGAAATCAGTGTATCTCTTCGGAGTACTGAAAGAAACATATTGGCGTATGTTTCGTCCTATGACCGTTCCTGTTGGCGCAGGAGCGGTTTTTTGTTAATTATTCATTTAAATGTGGTGAACAGCATTTTTTACAAGGAATATATCCTAATTCTATAGCATGATTAAATGAAATTTTCTGGCAATTAATAGATCCACTACAATGAGGATTAGTGTGATATTTTTGCGTTTTTCGGTTAATCCAAATATAATTTTCTACTTTTATATGTAGTCCAAGAGCCTGCTCTAATCGATTGATATCATTCGGATAGGAATGACAATATTCATTTAGTGAATTGTTGATAGCATGTTGTAATCGATTGCATGGTTGTTTGAATTGAAAACAATTAAGTGCGAATAATAACCGAGAAATTCCATTATATGTAGTTGCTTTATCAGCACGTAAACGTTGCTTGGCAGAGAAATTATATACTCGCCCACCGTGTGCGGCTAAGTTTCTGTATTCTAAACATAGGAAAAGGGTATCGGAAAGTAGATCCTTGTAATACTCTTCGTTTTCGTCAGATACTGTGTTTCCATACAATTCTCGAATTAAAATGTCACGCTGTTTCTTTTTTAAAAATCTTATATAATTGACCAATGTACCAAAGTATGCACCTTTAAGGAGTATCCACGGAGGTACATAGCCATATTTATTCCTATAGTATTGAATAGGCTCTTTATTGGATTTTTCAGCCAAATCAAAAAGCGTTTGTAAAATTCTATCTCTTCTAAAATAAGAGTCAGAAACTTTTTTATCTCGGTAATTATTTTTCTTTAGATACTGATGGTGATCTATGCCGAAATCTTTACCTATAATATTAGCAACAACTGCACGAAGGTGTTCTTCGATGTCTATCATAGAAAGCAGAACAGCATTGCGTAGATTGTGATCTAAAGTAAATAATGCAAAAATTTGTTCGAATGTTACGCCAGGATTATATCTTTTTTCGCCGTATAAGCGGGTGATGTAAGGATCTCGGTAACCATTGATAATATTATAGTAACCATAGGTAGATAATTTTGCCATTGCAACAGATTTGTCGATAATTGTAAGTTGTTGTTTTTTAAGTTTTTCAATCTGTTCTTCTACTGTAGTATATACATAATTGTTCATGTGCAACTCCTTTGTATACAAAAAGAGCCCGAGAAAATCTCGAGGCTCTTTTCGTGACCGGATACCAGCCATTTCACTAAACAGTGATATTATATCATATGTAAAAATGATGTCAAGTATTCCTCGAAAAAATATTATAATTTCATTATGTTCCATATTCACATAAGGCATATTTTCTAATATTTATGTTATTCTGCCTGCTCAAGCGCTATAGTTTTTGTTATTCCAGAAACTGTTACCTGATAGGTAATCTGCTTGTTTGAATCGGAATAAGAAAACTCTTTTGTATCATCCAGAGAGGCGAGAAGAGCGGAATCGGTTGCTTCTTTGTCTCTGGTAGATGTCCAAGTGTATTCTTCAGAATATTCTGTAGGAGCAGTATAGGTTCCAACCCAGTAAACAGCAGTCGTGTTTCCTTCATCCATGATCCAGTTTATTGAGATGGTATCTTCTGTAATATCTGCCTGCATCCAAGTACCGTCATCGTCTTTATATTCCCATTTTCCAGTAAGCACGACAGGTTCTTTGACTTCTTCCTTTACTTCCTCTTTTGGAGTTTCGGCAGATGCTTCTGTCTTCTTGGATGATTCTTTTGTTCCTTTTGATGAATCGGAGCTATTGCCGCAGGCTGTAAATGACAGTGCCATGCTTCCGATCAGAATCAATGCTACAAGTTTCTTTTTCATAAATTTTCCTCCTCATATAAAGTGTTTCTATATAATCGCTTATGCGGTTATATCAATTTCATCATCGATAACTGCGGTATAAAATACACCACATAATTATCTACCCGCTTACAAATCCCGTACTTATTCCGGTAACATTCAATGCATTCTTCCAGAAATTCTTCTGTCACTTCCAGGTATTCAGCGATTTCAAACCGGTTCTGACAGCCATGCTCAAAGGCTCGTACCAGTCCGAACAGACCGATCTGCTTGTTGTACGCCCAAAATCTTGCCTGACGTTCCTGTTTTCGGTTGGCAGCAGATGTCATATCGAGGATATTTCCGACAGATGTTTCGTGGTGCCCGAGTTCTTCAGCTAAAGCACATGTCTTTTCTGGAATGGTCATGTCTTCTCGGATGGCAATCTTGTTTCCCTTAATTCTTCCGTCACTTCCTTGGAGGGGCTTTTCCTTTACCAGCATTCCATCATTGTAGGCATTGTCTAAAAGTATTTCGTAAGGATTCAATCCAACACCTCCCTAGAAATTTTTATCATCCATAATATCATCATCGTGCTGGCTCATTTCGTCAGTTACTTTTATATCTGTACGTCCGTGAGCTGCTTGGACGGTAAGGGCTTCTTCCATCTGCTGATTGGTAAGAAGATTTTCTACATAAATGTTTACTTTATTTAAATTTTCAATAGATAGGTCTTTTAGTGTGGAAAACAAGTTTTCTAATGATACGACTTTTGCGGTATCAAATTTCGATACATCTATATTTTTTAAACTACTTAATTGATGAAAAGGTGATGCATACATATCATTGACAGAAATTCCGAATATTTTGCAAATTTGGAAGAGAGTATCTATGTCAATGGAATTAACTCCATTTTCCCATGAAGAAATAGCATTATGTTTAACTCCAAGTTTTTCAGCAAGTTCTTTTTGAGTTATTTTATTTTTCTTTCTATAGTAAAGTAAATTTTTTGCAACTGTTTCTTTTATATTATCACTCATTCTGCCTCCTCCTTTTGATAGGATATTACCACAATTATTTCATGAATACAAGAAAAAAACTTCACAAATCGTGAAAAAGATATTGACAATTCATAAAACATGACATAATATAAAAATAACTTCATGGAATATGAAGTTATGAATATGCGGACGGCATTGGAGCTGGGTTGATAGTTACAGAAGCATTAAAGCTCCTTTTCGAGGTGGAATGTTAACGGAGTTTCCCCGAAGCAACCAGTATAAGACAGAGCGACTATCTTATATCCAAGTTTCATCCACTTATCGGCTAATGCCTTAGAATGAAGCATTCGCTTTATAATATCACCTCCTCCCATAGGGGCGATTTGCAGTCCGCAACAATATTATAACAGAAAGGAGAAGTAAAAATGGTAGGACTTAAGATAAAAGAATACCTAGATGAAAATGGTATTAAGTACTCTTATTTGTCAGAGAGAGCAGGGATGCCGATGAATATTCTTAGTCCGACACTAAATGGAAAAAGAAAAATGAGCGCAGAAGAGTATTTTATGATTTGCGAAATACTTGGATTGCCAGCAGAAACATTTGCACCAGATAAAAAAGTGAGCAAGCAAAGTGAGTAGGAGGTGTTTAAGGTGTGGGTTCCTAAATGGTATTGGGAAAGTGCCGTCAGAAGGCAAGAAGAGTTAGAACGTAGAGTAAAACGTTTAGAACTTATTCTGTTGAAGGAAGCAGAAAATAAAATTGCCAGCCTCTCGGATAAAGAAGCTGGCAAAGAATATAGGGATGGATATTTAGCTATTGAGGAAATCGTCAATCAAGGCATTAAGACTAGAAGAATCTTTGTCGATTAAGTTATAAAGACGTATTAAATCGGAAGCATTAAAAGCATTGATAGAACTATTTGCTATTTCAATACAATATTTACTTTTTTCATCTTGAATGCGGAGCGAAAGGGTACATCCAGTAGGCGGGGAAGTTAAAGCACGCGCAGTCGTAGAAATGAATACTAAAAGCAATAATGAGCCAGTATTAAAATCAGCGATATAACTATCTTTTATAGATAAAGGATCTTTGGAAAGCCGATGTATTAGTGGATTTTCTTCGTCAGGCAATGGTTTTAAAACATCATTTTGCGTAAGTGTTCTCCAATTTAATTCATTTTTTTTGGTTTTTGTTACAGCTTTATCAATAAAATTAGATTTTTCAACTATGTCCATTGTAATTACTCCTTTTTAGATAATCTTGCTATTAGAAAATTTATATCATTTCGTATTTTTGTAGTGTTTGATGGTGCTATTCCATTTTTTAAAAGATGGGTGCACCTAAATGCATGAAAGATGCAACGAGGGGATGAAATAAAAAAATACTTCATTTGATATTCAAACATTTTCGTTTGTAAAGTGTCTTGAATTTCAGCGGAAGTAAGACCATCATCCCAAATATTTTTTTGAAGTGCTATTAAATGGGCTAGGAGCGTATCGCGTTCTTCTGCGTAAGTTGTTTTTTGAGTTTCAGCTTTGATATATATTCTCCGAAATATGCCAAGCGACAATAAAAAACTTATTACAGATAGTATATCTGCAATACGACCAAAAGTACTCCAACTCATGTCAAGGACCCTCCTTATGAAAGAATATTATCATAACACGAAAGTATTTTCAATTATTTGTGACAAATAAAGAACAAGTGAGGTGATAGAATGAAAAGAATTTGTCCAACATGTTTCACAGAACTTCCAGAAGAAGCTAATTACTGTTCGACATGCGGAAAGTGTATGAGGGAAGTCGAAGAATATACAATTCAATACACAGGTGCTACACCACAAACGAAGGAGGTTAGTATAAAAGATTGTGCTGTTTCCTTCGGAGATTTTGATGAGAAAGTGGGACAAAGAAAGATGAACAGTGCTTTAAATCAGTTAGAGATTAAAGACGGTCACATATTTTTGGATGGAATGATGTTAAAAGGTATCACCAGATTTAACCTTACCCATAAGGGAGGAGAACTAAATCCGGAATTAACCTTAAAAATGGATGTGCGCACATTACCAAAGTCTAAGGCATTACAATGTCGGATAAAAAATAGGGAGAGAGGTGATATGAGATGGCTGAAAGAATATCGATCGTAGCAGTATCGATAGCCGCATTTTTAACGGCTATCAATCAGATATCCATAATTATTACAGCAAAGCAATTATGGATGCAACAGCAGCAATTGCAGCAACAATTAGAGAGGCTACAGAAAGAACGGTCTGAATTATAAAACGTTTAGATTCTATAGCGGATTCTTTTTTGGAATCTTCTTGCATCTTTAAAAGTGTATCATGAGTTTCTTTTAAAAGAGCATCACGTTCACTTTGTTTGTTGATTTCATCAACCATCATTTGTGTGTGCCAGTTGGAATTCATGTGTAATATCTCCTTATATAAATATTTGGCATGGCGGTGCCTGTATTTTAAAAAAGTATAAATGAGATTCAGGAAAGATTCAACAGAAGAACGGAGGAATGAGACAAAAATATTGTGGTGTTAGAGGAATGGCAGAATAAATGATTGTGTTGTTCCAAGCAAAGAGAGGTGAGAAGAGATGGGGAATTGGATTATGGTTGGGCTCGTTTGGATAGCAGCAGTTATCGGATGCATTGTAATGAAAAAGATACAACCGGAAATATTCTGGCTGTATCTAATATATGCTCTTTGTATATGTGTGGCAGTTACAATGATTGCAATAGTTCAGCTATCTGCGGCCTAAGCTGTTCAAGCTGGGAAGTAGCAGATTCTAAATCACCATCATGTATTGATGCGTTAATAGAAATGAGAGCATCAGCAATATGAGATGGAGAATAAGTGAGCGCTAAGAAATAATATTCGCCATAATTGCCTTCTGTTTCAGAAATCATAAGATTAATACATTTGCCAGTGTAACGAAGATAATTTTCAAATATCGAACGAACATAGTAAGTTGTCTTATCTTTATGATTTTGTTCCAATTCAAGCTTTTTAACTTTTAGTTGGTAGCGATTGTTAATGATAGCTGTAGCAATTGGAGAGATTACAGCAGCAATTCCAAGAATGGCAGTAATAGTTACAGTAAAATCAAATTTCATAATTAATATACTCCTTTCTCGTACTCGGCATGGCAGTGCCTGTAGTTAAAAGTATAGGAGAAAACGCAGGACAAATCAACAAGTACAACCAGCACTGCATAAACTTTAATAGAAAGTAGGTGGTAAGCATGAAACCCGATATCGAAAAAATCATACAGGTGATGATTTCTTTATTGGAAGAACAGGAAAAAGTGAAAATTACATATAGCATTGAGAAAACCGCGTAAGCGGTACCAGTTGGACAAGCAAAGGAGGGATGAGAGATGTTTTATAAGATTGCAAAGATATTAAGCAAAACAGCGATTGTATTTGGATTTATGTGCATGGTTGGTGGGTGCTCGGAAAAGAGTCAGGAATTGTTTTACTTGTATGAGGCACTGGGAATCGTTACATTCGCCGCCGGAGCATTTGCACTGGAATATTTCCGGATACGGGAATGGCAGTACCGGAAAAGGAAAATAAGGGAGGCGAGAGAGCATGCCAGAAGAGAAGCAGCGTAAGAGCATCAGAGTAGGGGAGATCGACAAGATGATCGAAACACTTGAATCTCTGGAAAGAGTAGACAAGACTGCGGATTACCACAAACGGATGGCAATTGCATATTTAAAAAATTTCGCAGATTGCCTGGATGATAAAGGCGTAAAGACAATAAAAATGCGCCCGGAAGTTGCAGCTTCCAGTGGCGCACATAACAAAAAACTCAACTAAATTATAGGAAAATCGGAGGAGAAAGTCAATGATCAAAGTTGAAAAAGGGATGTGTGAAATCAAGGCAGTGAATGGAGTTCCGGATATAATGACGGATTTGGCATGCATTATCCGAAGTATTAGAACAACAATGGTTGAGAAAAGAGACTATAGCGAGGCTGAAACCAAAGAACTCGTTGAACAGGCGGTAAGGCTTGGCTTTGCAACAGATGAAGAAATCACACAGGAAGCGATGGCAGCAATGGACAAAGTGATTATGCTTCTGAAAAATTTGCCACTTTAGATGAAGATGTGTACCTAAAGGGGGCACAATGATGGAAAAGAAACCATTGATTATTCGATGCTCTGATGGGTGGATCTACGGTTTATTTGGCTATTACGAGGAAGCGGTAGAAGTGGCAGAACAGCATATAGACGGAACAGAACATACATATATCATCATATAAAAAGCGTGAGGAAAAGATGGAACCTTATAAAATCTATGATTTTGAAGATGAAAAAGCCTGGCTGAAGGGGCGGTTAAACGGAATCGGCGGAAGTGATGCAAGTGCTGTGGTTGGAAAGAACCCATACAAAACAAACATTGAGCTGTTTGAAGAAAAGACCGGCAGAAGGATTGCACCAGACATTTCAGAAAAGCCTTATGTGATCTATGGGAAAGAGGCGGAGCAGTTCATCAGGGAGCTGTTCCGCCTGGATTATCCACAGTATCAGGTCATGCATCATGAATACCGGATCTTGCAGAGCCTGGACTATCCGTTCATGCAAGCTTCCTTGGATGGGGAGCTGGTTGATCAGGACGGTCGGAAAGGGATTCTGGAAATTAAGACCACCAACATCCTGCAGTCCATGCAGTATGAGAAATGGAAGGACCGGATCCCGGATAACTATTACATTCAGGTGCTGCATTATCTGCTTGTCACCGGATATGAGTTTGTTGTCCTCCGGGCGCATTTGCGGAGCAACTGGGGAACAGAAGTCCGGACACAGGTGAAGCATTATTTTATTGAAAGAACAGAAGTCCAGGCGGATCTGGATTATCTGCAGGAAGAAGAAATCAAGTTCTGGAAGTATGTGGAAAGCGGGCGCAAACCGCCGCTGATACTTCCGGAGATCTAACAAGAAGGAGGAGCGTATGGAGTTAAGGATCACAAATCCACAGGAGAACTGGCTGACAGAGCAGATCCTGTGGAACAACGAAGAATTAAAGGCTGCGATTGCCGAGAAGGTAAAGGACTATAAGACGATCGCCTACACAGAGGATTCTCTGAAGGATATGAAGGCAGACCGGGCAGATCTGAACAAGCTGAAAAAAGCTTTTGAGGACGAACGGAAGCGTGTCAAGAAGATCTGCATGGAGCCGTACACCAAGTTTGAGCAGCAGGTCAAGGAAATCACAGCTCTGATCGATGAACCGATCGGACTGATTGACTCCCAGATTAGAGAGATTGATGAACGCCGCAAGGCTGCAAAACGGGAAGAGATTGAGGAACTGTTTACGTCCATCGGTTTCCAGAGCTTTGTGAAGCTGGACATGATCTGGGATGAAAAGTGGCTGAATGCAACGGTTACGCTTCCAAAGATTGAAGAGCAGATGAAGAGCCGGATGTACCAGATCGGTACGGATGTGGTGACGATCAGCAAGCTTCCGGAGTTTAAGTTTGAAGCAATGGAAGTTTACCGGAAGACACTGGATATGAACCAGGCAATCCAGGAAGGACAGAGGCTTGCCGATATCCAGAAGAGAAAGCTGGAAGCAGAACGCATGGAGGCAGAGCGGAAAGCAAGGGAAGCGGAAGAAGCAGCGAAGCAGCAGACTGCAGCTGAACAGAAGGAAGAACTGGCAGAAGAGAAAGAAACAGCATCCGAATCTGTACCGGAAGCTCCGGAAGAGGAAGCAGTTTCAATTCCGGAAGAGGAAGAACCGGTATTCCAGCTTGACTTCCGTGTATGGGGAACCAGGGAGCAGATCATGGCGCTCCGTGAATATATGTTAAAGAATCAGATTCGATTCGGAAAGGTGGAATAAGATATGGCAGTAAATAACAGTCTGGCAAGACAGGACCAGTCAATGAAGTTATCAGTTTACCTGCAGAACGATGCAGTAAAGAAGCAGATCAATCAGGTCGTTGGTGGAAAGAATGGGACAAGGTTCATTTCCAGTATTGTAAGTGCGGTGCAGAATACACCGGCATTACAGGAGTGTACAAGCCCTAGTATTGTAAACGCTGCATTACTTGGAGAGGCGTTGAATCTTTCACCGTCCCCACAGCTTGGTCAGTTTTATATGGTCCCGTTCGATAATAAGAAGAAGGGCTGCAAGGAAGCACAGTTCCAGCTTGGGTATAAAGGATATATTCAGCTGGCAATCCGTTCCGGTTACTACAAAAAGCTCAATGTGCTTGCAATCAAAGAAGGGGAGCTTGTCCGGTATGATCCTCTGGATGAAGAAGTGGAGGTTAATCTGATCGAGGATGATATCCTTCGGGAAGAAGCTCCGACCATGGGATACTTCGCAATGTTCGAGTATGAGAATGGTTTCCGGAAGACCTTGTACTGGTCAAAGAAGAAAATGCTTGCACACGCTGAGAAGTATTCTTTTGCGTTTCACAAAAACGGTGGAGCAAAATCTCTGGAATTACTGGAACAGGGCAAGATTCCGGAAAAGGATATGTGGAAGTATTCTTCATTCTACTACAATATTTTTATGGTTAATATCCCTTACAGCCAGTAAGGAATTATCC
>OLVT01001798.1_pt1 | contig 16508 bp, 8 predicted proteins | sample 1673241 | NCBI WGS metagenome assembly OLVT01 (sample SAMEA3178936, study PRJEB25190) | human gut metagenome | biome: human gut; feature: human-associated habitat; material: faeces | place: Austria | collected 2013 | reverse complement strand
CGTCGGTTCGCACGACGAAGCGGTAGTCGAACTTCTTGCGGTCCGGCAGGCCCTTTGAATCGAAGCCGTACTTCAGCTGGCCGAGCATGCCGCGCATGGCCTCGACCGCACCGGCTTCCCCGATGCCCACCATGCCGAGCTCGCTGCTGTACAGCGACTTCGGCGACACGTACAGCGTGCGGATCTGGCGGCGGCGACGCTCCTCGAAGCGGACAAGGATCGCGGCGATGGCCACGATGCCGACCCACCATACGATCGCAAGCGTCAGGTCGAACGGGCTATCGATGCGATTGAAGCCCAGGTGGTACCACAGCACCAGCAACAGCGCTGCGACGACGGCCGCCGCGCCCAGCACCAGATAGTTGCTTTTCCTCATGGCCCTAAGCCTCCATTCCCGCGGGCTTGGCGGCGGGAGACCCCGAGGGGTCCTTGCCGTCGCCATCGCCCAGAACATCGTTCATGTCGTTGCGCAGCTTGCGCTCATGGTTCTTACGGCGAAGCGCCGCCGCAAGACCGTAGACGGCCGTCAGAGCCATGCCGACGATCATGTACCAGTGCACCCAGCAATGATCCTCGACCGACTCCCTGCCCAACGGGTTCTCGGCGTCGTAGATCCGCTCCTCCTCGACCGGGTTATCGGCCTCGGGGCCGCCCGTCACCGACTCGTACGTGCCCTCGAGCGCGTCGGCCAGCGCATCGAGCGGGCCGGCAGCCGCAGGCGCCGGAGTCGAAGCCGGGGCGGGCGTCGAGCCGTTCGGGGTCGGGGTCGGCGCAGGCGTCGCATCATCGCCAGGGGTCGGCGTCGGCGTGGGCGTGGGCTCCGGCGTCGGGGGCACCGGGGCCGGCGCGACCGTCAACGTGCCCAGGTACTCGTCGATGACGTAGTTGGCAGCATCGGTTTCACCCCACGTGATGCGATAGGTGTTCTTCGAGCTGCCCACCTCGGTCTGGCTGCCGGTGGTGGCCGCCGTAACGCGATCCTCGCCCTGCAGGCCCTCGATCGACAGCTCGCCGCTCACAAGCTCGCTGCCGTCGTAGATCTTCGAGTCGCTGCCCGTGGTCACCGTCAGCGGCGCGGGCGTGATGCGGTACGTGCGCTCGACGCTGCCGGCGTAGTTGCCCTTGCCGACAACGGTCACGGTCACCTCGCCGACGTTCTTCACGTCGCCGGAGAAGGAAAGCTCGTAATCACGGCCCTTCACCAGCGCCTTGCCGTCCTTGTCGATCACTTCGGGCTCGAAGCGCTGATCGGCGCCGTTGTACACCGTGTCGGTCAGATAGCCGACCGTCACGCCGCCGAAAGCGCCGGCGTCGTCGGGGTCGATGGACTGCGCCGACACCGTCAGCGTGCCGAGGTTCTCCTCGACCGTGTAGTTCGCCGCCTTCGCGCTACCGTCCCAAACCAGCTCGTAGCCGTTCACGCTCGAGCCGACCTCGGTCTGAGAGCCGGTGGTCTTGAGGGTTGCGGCCTCGCCGTTCACGAAGCCGGACGCCTTGCCCTCGGCCGTCAGCGCATTGCCGTCGTAGGGCTTGGAGGCGCTCGGGGTGGTCACCGTCAGCTTCGCCGGCTCGACCTTGATGGCGCCGTCGACGAACTTGACGTTCAGCTTGGAGGTGACGTCCTCGCCCTGGGCGTTCCTGATGACGAGCACGTCGGCCGTGGCAGCAACCTCGCCGTCGGAGACGTCCTTCGCCGTGGCGCTGGACGCGACGGCCTCGAGCGTGTAGCCCTCGGGCAGGGCGCCGACCGTCACGGTGGCGCCATGGGCCGAGCCATCGTAGGTGAACGTGCCGCCCGTGGTGGTCACGACCACCTCGTCAGCGGACTCGGTGACGGTCAGCTTGCCGATGGATTCGGAGACCGTGTAGTTCGCCTGCTTGGCGGTGGCGCCTGCCGCCGCCCAGTCGATGGCGTAGGTGTTGTCGCTCGTGCCAACCTCGGTCTGGGAGCCGGTGGTCTCGAAGGGCGCGGACTCGCCGTTGACGAAGCCGGAGACGGAGCCAGCGGCGGTCAGGGGCTTACCGTTGTAGACCCCGGATGCGCTCGGCGTGGCAACCGTCAGCAGCGCGGGCGTGATGCGATACGCCACGTCGACGCTGCCAGCATAGTTACCCTTGCCGGTCACAGTCACGGTCACCGTGCCCGCATCGGTCGTGTTCCCGGAGTGCGTCAGCTCGTAGTCGACGCCTTCTGCCAGCACCTTTTCGCCGTCCTTCACGACCGGCTTCTGCTGCTGGCTTTCACCGTTGTAGGTAACGTCGGGCAGGCTGCCGACGGCCATCTGGGCGACGCCCTTCGGCGTGACGGTCAGCGTGCCGTCGTTCTGCGCAGCGATATAGTAATTGCCTTCCTTAGCGGTATCCCACGTGATGCCCGACACCGTATTGGCGGAAGAGCCGACCTCGGTCTGGGAGCCCTGGGTTTGAGCGGTCGCGTTCTCGCCGCCGACAAGGCCTTCGATCGTCGCGCCCGCAGTCAGGGCTTCACCGTCATAGACCTTGGAAGCGCTGCCGGCATTCGCGGTCAGCGGAGCCTTCGTGATCTCGTACGCTTTCACGCACGTGCCCGTGTAGCTGCCCATGCCGGCGATCGTCACGTTAACGACCTTCACATTCACGAAGTCGTCGGTATCGTAGGTCACCGTGTAATCGCGATCCTTGACGAGCTTGTTGCCGTCCTTGTCGGTGACCTCGGGAGCCCATTTGTGCTCCGTGCCGTCGTAGACATGGTCGCTCGGCTCGTCGATCGCGGCGCCCTTATAGGAATCCGGGTTCTGCGGATCGGGCGTGATGGACTGAGCCGTCACCGTAAGGGTGCCGACGTGCTCGCCGATGATGTTGTAGTTGTTCTCCGCACCGGACTTGAGCTGGTAGGAGATCGCGTTCTTGGAGGAGCCGACCTCGGTCTGCGAGCCCGTCGCGTGCACCTGGCCGTCACCGGCAAGGTCGGTCCAGATGAAGCCCGTGTCAGGACGGTTCGGGCCCATGTCGACCCAGTCCTTCGCAAGGGGCGCACCATCGTACACCTTGGATGCGCTGGCAGACGTCAGCTCGACGTCGCGCTTCTGGATGGTAAGCGTCTGCTCTGCATACTTATAGCCGCTATAGTTCGCGGCGGAAGCGCGAACCTCGACGGTCAAGGCGCCGGCGTTGATCGCCGTGATCGTGGAAGCGTTGCTGCGCCACTCGGTATCGGCGCTGCCCTTGACGCGATACTCAAGGTTCACGTCGGTTCCCGCGACGGAAGCCGAAGCCGTTGCGGCGCCCGCCTCATGAGAGGATGCATCATATATATAGGTAGCGTTGTTCGGCGTGATGGTGATGCCATCCTCGGCCGCAAGCGCCGCGATGCTCAGCTTGCCCTCGTCCTTGGAGATGGCGTAGTTGTCCGCGTTGAAGCCAGCGTTCGTGTCGTATGCGATCGAGTTGGCGACCTCGCCCTGGGCAACGGTGGTCACGGAACCCGTAGCGCGAACGCTCGATACCTCGCCCGTCACAAAGCCGGTGTCTCCCTGCTGCTGCCAGCCGGAAACCTCGGGCTTGACAAGCGCGGTGCCGTCGTAGGGCTTCGAGCCGCCCTCGGACTTCAGCTCAACGGGGCGCTTGGTGATCTGGTACGTGCGCTTGACCTCGCCGGAATAGTTGCCGCTACCGGTGATGGTCACCACGATCTCGCCGGTGGCGTTGGTACGGTCGGTTCTGCTGTATGCGACGTTGTAGTCCGTGCCGGGCTCAAGCGTGCGCTCCCCATCCTTGACGACGGGCGTCCACGTCTGATCCTGGCCGTTGTAGACGACATCCGCAGGAGAATCGACGGACATCGTGTTGTCCGGATTCTCAGGATCGGGAACGATGGACTTCGGCGTGATGGTCAGCGTGCCGTCCGTTACGTCGAACGTTACCTTCGAGAAGTTGTTGCTCTTGTTGGAGAACTGTTCGGAAGCAAGGTTCATGTCGTAGGTTCCGACATTCGTCCCCTTAGCAACGGCTTCGCCGCTGAAGGTGAAGTCGCCTTCCTTGTACAGCAGATTGGAAGCCTCGACGAAGTCGTAGCCTTCGACGGACTGCTCCAAGCCGTTGTACTCGACGGTCTTGTTATGGCCGGCGATGGTCGCAACCACCTCGGAGTCGCTCGCGGTCACCACGAGCTTACCGAGTTCAGTCTTCACCCAGTAGTCGTTGGCGTTCGTGCCCTCGTTGAAGATGTAGTCGAAGGTGTTGTCGCTTTCGCCGGCATCGGTCTGGGAACCGGTGACCTTGATGGTCACGCCCTCGCCGTCGATGAAGCCAGTCCCCTCGCCCTTCGTTTCAACCGTCACGGTATCGTTGGTGAGCGGTTTGCCGTCATATTTCTTGTTATCGCCCTTAGAAGTCAGCTTGACCGGGCGGCGGGTAATGGCGACCCACTCCCCATCTTCGTTTTCCGCATACTGGCCAGCAGCGTAGTTCGCGCCCGTCGCGCGCAACTTCACTTCCTGGTAGCCGAAATGGGTCAGCGTGATATTCGACGGGTCGTCCGTCCACTGCTCGCCATCGGTGCTGTACTCCACCTTGAGCGTATTGCCGAACTTGTCGGTGGCTTTTGCGGCATATGCGGAAAGCGGCGTGCCGTCGTAGACCTTCTGCACATCGTGCACATCCCAGACGACCTTGTCTACATCCAAATCGCCGCCCGTAATCTCAAGCGAGCCATCGACGACTACAAACTCCACGTTGGTGAAGTTGCCGCTAGTATTGGAGAACTGCCCAGAAGCCAGGTTCATGTTATAGGTGCCGGCATTCGTGCCCTTGGCAACGGCCGTTCCGCTGAAGGCGAAGTCGCCTTCCTTGTACAGCGGATTGGATGCCTTGAAGTCGTAACCGGTAACACTCTGCTCGGAGCCGCTGTAAGGCAGCTTTGCGCTGTAGCCCGTGATGGTGACGGTGACCTTGTCGGCAACCGGCGTCACCTCAAGGGTGCCTTCTTCCTTAGTAATAGTGTAGTTGTCGAAGTTGGTGTTCGAGTTGCGCTCGTACGTGAACGAGTTGGCCACCTTGCCAGCGTCGGTAATGGTGCCCGTCACGCTATAGCTTGCGCCCTCGCCCGCAACGAAGCCATCGCCGCCAACGGTGACGCCATGGTTGGTCAACGCCTCGCCGTTGTACACCCGGCTATCGCTTGCCGAGGTCAGCGTAACGGAACGCTTCGCAATCTCCAGCTCGCCCGGAACCAGCGTAACAGCGAACTGGCTGGACACATCGTTGCCGTTGGCATCCTTCACCACCGGCGTGCCACTGATGGTGTTCGCATATTCGCCAGCGTTAACGGCCCTCGGGTCGGAGGTGTTCAGGCCCTCGACCGTGTACTTCTGGCCGTCCACCGTGAACTCGGACGTTTTCAATCCCGTCGCCGCGTACTCAACGCCGTCATACCTGTTGCCGATGGAGGAGTTCGCCTCAACCGTAACCTGGTACTGCGCCTGGCGATTGGTCACCGTCAGCTGACCGAGAATCACGCTGATCTCGTAGTTGTCCGCCTTGGTGTTGTCCTTCAGCGTGTAATCGAACGCGTTGGGGCTGCCGCCCACCAGCGTCTGAGAACCGGTGAAGGTGTAGGCGGCGCCTTCACCCTCGGCCCAGCCGGACTCCACCGCAAGCGGGGTCTGCCCCTCGCCGCCGTTTTTGTTGGTCAGAGCCGTGCCGTCATATTCCTTCGTAAGATTGGCGGACTGAAGCGTCACCTTCGCCTTGGAGACGATGACGGAACCGTTCGCAATCTTGAAGCGCACGTTGGGGAAGTTGACCGCATCGGCATTCGTGAACTTGCCCTGCAGGTCCATGACAGACGTGCCGGCATCGGTGCGCGACACGCTGTTCTCGCCGGAGAAAGCGACCTTTGCACTGGTGTACAGCGCGTTAGAGGACGCAAAGCTATAACCGGTAGCCGTCAAAGGCTTCCCGTTGTAAGCGCCTTCGGCATGGTTGCCCGCGATGGTCACCACAACCTCATCGGACACCGGGTTCACCTTCAGAACGCCCTCGACTTTGGTGATGTCGTAGTTACGGTAGGCGCCCTCGGCGTCTTTCGCCAGCTCCTCGCCCGCGGCGTTCACCAGCTTGTACGTGAACGCATTAGCACTGCTGCCGGCATTGGTCTGAGAACCCGTAACGTCTGCGACAAACTTGTCCCCGGTAGCCAGGCTGCCACTCGTAATGCTGACGGTGCGATCCTCAAGTGGGTTGCCGTCATAGGTTTTCTCGGCCGGCGTAGCGGAAGTCAACGTCACGGCGCGCTTCGTGATAGTGAGCGAGCCATCGACGATCTGGAACTTCACGTTGGTGAAATTGGCGCTGTTGTTCTTGAAGTCCTCGGGCTTGAGGTTCATCTCATACGTGCCGGCATCGGTGCCCTTGGCAACCTTATGGTCGGCCGAGCCCACAAACTCGATATCCGTGGCAGCGTAGCTGTCGTTCGAGATGTTACGAAGCTTATAACCCTCAACGGACTGCTCGGAACCGTTGTATTCCTCGTTGCCGGAATTCTCGGCAATAGTAACGACCACCTCGTCGGTAACCGGCGTCACCTCAAGCTTGCCGGGCTTATACGTGATGTTGTAGTTGGAGGCCTTGGTGCCGTTCTTGAGCACGACGCTGTTCTGCGCCACGTTGCTTTCGATTTCGCCGACGTCGATGATGGAGCCGTCGACCATGGCGGACGCGATACCGTCCTCGCCCACGAAGCCCTCAGGCGTGAACTCGTGCTCCGCCTCGGCGGCAGTCAGCGCGGACCCGTTGTAAGCCCTGGTCGCAGAGCCGGCGGTCACGGTTGCCTCAGCAGGCTTGATGGTCAGCATGCCCGAGACGGCGCTGATGGAGAACTCCTCCGTCACGTCGTTGCCGTTCGGGTCGGTCACCCTATAGCCGCCCTCGCCGCTGGTAACGATATTGCCGTAAGTGCCAGCATCCACGCCCGAAACGCTTGCATGGTAATTCGAGACGGTGTACTCAACGCCGTCGAAGGTCCACTTATCCTGCTCCACGCCGGACACCGTGTGCTCTTTGCCGTCATAGGTAGCGCCGCAATCGCTCTTGCCCGTCAGCGCGATGGCGTACTTCTTGTCGTCCGAACGATGCTTCACCGTCAGCGTTCCCTGCTCAGTGGTGACGCTGTAGTTATTTCCGTTCGTCCCATTTTGGAACTTCCAGCTTTTGTCCTTGATGGTGCTGGCGGAGGTGCCGCACTGCGTCTGCGAGCCCTCCACGGTAACGTCGGAGATGCCCTGGCCGTCAACGAAGCCCTTGGTAGTGAACTTCGGGTCAGCCTGATCGGCGGTCAGCGCGCTGCCGTCGTATTCCTTTTCCGCTGACCCGGCCGTGATCGTCACCGAACGCTTGTCGATAGTGAGCTTGCCGTCCTCAGTCGTGATCTTGAACTGATCGGTCACGTCATTGCCATGGGGGTCTTTCACGACCGGGGTTCCCACGACCTTATTCGTATAGGTACCCGCATCGGTTCCGGACACGCTGGCGCTCATGCCTTCAACAGTGAAGGTCACCTTATTTTCGTTGGTATAGGTATCGCCCGTCACGCCAGACACCGTATGTTCTTCGCCATCATAGGTAACCGTGTTCGAGCAAGCGGTAACCGTAATCGCGTACTTATCTTTGCCGGTGCGCGCGTTGACCACCAACTCGCCAAACACAAGCTGCACGTCATAGTTGTTGAGCTTAGTGCTGGGGGTGTAGGCGGGGTCGAACTTGTTCTCATACGTACCCGGCAGGATGTTGTTTTCGTCATACCAGGTGAGTTTGTCTTTGGCCAAAACGCCATCTTCGCCCACGAAACCGTCGCCGCCAACATTCTTGCTGATATCGGTGCGACGCTGCAGCGTTTTGCCGTCGTAATTCTTGTGACCACCTTCGGACGTCAGGATAACGGTACGCTTGCCAATGGTAAGCACGCCGTCACGCTCAACCCGGAACTTCACGTTGACGTAGTTCTTGGCGGCATCACCCTTGAGCGAGAACTGCGTTTCGGCAAGGCCCATCTTGTACTCGCCGGCATCAGTGCCCTTCGCTTCTGCCTTACCGGTGAAGCTGATATCGCCTTCACCCACACCAGCAGGCAAACCGGAAACGTCGTAGCCCGAGACACTCTGCTCTTCACCGCTGTACTTCTCGCCGCCGTTGTGACCGGAAATCGTAATGGTAACCTCGTCGGTAACGGGGCCGATGTGCAGGTTGCCGGGCGTCGTCTGGGTCACGACATAGTTATTATCGGAGCTGACCTTGCCGATGGTGCCATTCGCGAACGTATACGGGTAATCCCCGGCGTTCGTGCCCTTGCCGCCCTCGAGCATCACGCCGTCGAAGCTGGCGCTCACGCCCTCGGGGAGGTTCGTCGTGTAGCCATCGACGCCCTGCTCGGAACCGTTATAGGTTTTGGAATCGGAATTCGCCTTCAACGAAACGTTCTGGCGGTAGTAGAACTTCACCACATTCTGAGACTCGTCAGCGCCAAGCTTGAGGTCCTGAACGTTATCGCTGACCGGCGTGTAACCGGCAATCGCCTTGGGCGCAAGCCCAGTGACCTGGTCGCCCACATGGCCCGAACGCTTCTCGCTTGAAATCGGGGTGTCCGAACCCGTCCAGTAGTACTCGATGCTATAGTTCACCGGATTTGCGGTGTAGTAGAAGTCGATGGAGGAGTCATTGCCCACCACACCGGATTTCGTCTCGTCGGAAACAGGCTTATAGCCCTCAATGGAAATGGGGCTCTGCACAACCGTCTGACCCTTCATGTAACCAGAAAGGGTCTTGGACGGCGCAACCTGAGTTGTGGTCCCCTCAAGATAGTAGTTGACCTGGATGGACTGATCGCAAGCCACATACTTGCCGTAGTAGTTCACGTTCTCGCTCGTGCGCATGGGGAACGACACCGCCTGCGTGCAAGCCTGATCGGAGCACCATCCCATAAACTTATATTTCACACCGTTGACGGTCTTCTCATCAGCGGGGGTTTTGGAGGGGGCGGCAACCTGCGCAATACCCTTTTCCAGCTTGTACGTGGCAGCGTCGTACTGAGCGAAGCCGGACGCATCGGCGTCCTGAAGATAGAACACCGCGTTGATCGCCTTGTTGCACTTCACTACCACCTTACAGTCAAGGTGGTACCCACAACCGACATTCGTATTATTCGAGATCTTGTACGGATAGAGCGCGATCTCCTCCACGTCATCTTCCGTAATCTGAGTGCCCTGCTCCTTGGAGAGCGTGTCCTTCCATGCCCGGAAAACGGCGTTCCAATACTGGCTATATGCGCCGTTTCTATCGAGCACCCAGCTTGAACCCGTGCTTCCATCAGGCCATTGCGTCACGCGATTCGCCACGTTGTCGTAACTGTTCTTGCCGCCCGGAAGGTTCAAACCGTCGAGATTGACCTTGACCCCTAAGGCATGTTTTCCGCCGGAGGGAAACCAGGAGGCAGTGCCGTTGCTGTCCGGGTTGGCGGTAGGGCTATTCTGGAAGAACAGATAACAATTCGTAGCCGAGGCTTTCGATTCCGCCACCGTCAGCTCGTAGGTGGCGGTGAGCACCTTGCCTTCCGCAGTGACCGTGGTGGCCGTGATGGTGACCCTGCCCGCTTTGACGCCGACCACCTTGCCGGAAGCGTCGATGGTGGCGACCGAGGGATCACTCGACGTCCACGTGACGTCCGTATCGGAGTCCGTGGTCAACGTGATGTTCTTGAATTGCTCGACCGTGTCAGTCTCAGGCCCGAAAATGGACAGCGATGTCGCCGCCGGCTTCTTCATCACATGAATGGTGAAGGTTTCGGTATGCCAGCCCAAAGCGTAATACTCGCGCTGCACCGTCGCATCGCCAACTTCACGGCCCGTTGCGGTTCGCAACCCGCTGCTAGACCCGGACAGCTTGACGTTCTCGGAGCCGCTGGACACCGTCCAGTTCTCTCCCCACCACGCGTTTTCGTCACCTACCAGGTCAACGCTTTCGTCAACATAGATCCACTTCTCGAAGTCCGTGTTGTCGGGCTTCTTGGTGGAATCGGCGAGCGTAACCTCATCGCCCTGCGCGATGGAGGTGGGGCCGGAGATGGCACCTGCGCCGGAGACGGAGGCCTGCGTCTTCTCGGTAGCATCATCCTCCTCGGCGTCGTCCTCGATGGAGACGGCGGCGTTATCCTTGCCGGAATCGCTGGAAACAGCCTCAGTCTCAAGCGTCACGGTCGCGCCGGCGGCTACGTCGGCGGCGGAAACGGTATAAACGCCCTGTTCATCGGGGCAGATAGGGTTCTCCTTGCCGGAAACCTTGAGCACCGCCTTCGTAAGGCTATAGCCGTTATCGGGGGACACCGTGAACTTGAAGTCGTCATTCACGGGCATGGTGAGCTTATGCGCAGGCGCAGAGACGACCTGGTTCATATACGCGATGGAGGCGTTGCCCAGCACCAGCTCGACGTCGGCCGTGTCGGCATCCTCCTTCGCGCTCTCGTCCCGCTGCGTCGCAGCGGGCTGCGCGGGCACGGAAGCGCTTGGGGCGGCCTGCTGCTGCGACGTCGTGGACGCAGGCTGCTCGCTTGCCGCAGGCGCTGCAGAGCTCGCCGCGGACGCCGCGGAGCTTGCCGCCGCATCAGCGGCCTTGTCGGCCGTGCTCGTGGCCGCAGCGGACGAGGCGCCTTCCACCTGCGCCGCCGCATCGTCTGCCGCGGCGCCATCGCCGGCGTACACTTGCGACGGTGAAACCGCCGGGCAGCCGAATCCCATCAAGACGACGGACAGTGCCACGGACAGCGCCTTGTGACCCAGCGAGTACCGCTGCGTCATGCTCTCCACCGTCAGCTGGTTGCTCTTTGCCTTCATATCGTTCACCTCATCAAGCGTCTCCGTCGGAAACGTTCACAGCCGAAATACCGTTTCAACCCGCTTCGCCACCGCGCGTGATCATTCGAAGCGCGCAGTCGGCCTAGTGCAGGCTATTGTGGGAAATTATATAACGATTCCCCCTATTCTGTACCTCCCCTGCCACTAAATTTCTGCATTCAAATCAAATAAATTCATATACGAAATCCCAGTTCAATATGAGATTCTGCCCATTTCTTCGATTTGCCCGTAACAAACAACGCCCCTTTTGCATGTCCGCAGAACTGTCACCCCTCCGATAGAAGGGTTTTCCAGGCTTTCCCGACAACGTGACAAACGATGAAGAGAACGAACGATCTCGCGTCAAAACCGTTTAGCTGCGCAGGCCGAAACCCCACCCATCACGCGTATAATCGACGCATCATGGAATCATCCGCTCAGACAAGGCGCACCTCCCCGCTCATCGCCGCCATCGCGGCGGCGGCTTTCTGCGTCCTGCTGTGGCTTACCGCATGCAGCAGCTCCGGCAGCGCGGGAGGCGCCGGCAAAGACCAGGCCACCGGCGCCGCGTTCTCCCCTGCCGCAACAGTCGAGGAAACGCAGTTCGACGCGAGCGCCGCCACGGGCGCCAACGACGCGCTCATCGATGCGTCCCACGTGCAAGACGGCTACGTCAGCGCGAGCGCCACTTCGAACGCGCGTATAAAAGCCCAGGTCATCAGCGGTCAAGCAAGCTCCAGCTTCGACATGCCCCAAGACGGCACGCCCATCGCGTGCCCGCTGGCGTTCGGCGACGGCCCGTACACGGTGCGCATTATGCGCAACACGTCAGGCAACAACTACGTGGAGCTGTGCAGCGCCGACATCGACGTCGCGCTGACCTCGGAGTTCGCCCCGTTCCTGCGCCCGAACGTCTACTGCAGCTACACTGCTTCCAGCAGCTGCGTGGCCAAGGCCCGCGAGCTGGTCGAAGGCTGCGAGAACCAAGGGGATGCCCTACGCGCGATCTGCACCTACATCGTCGACAACGTGGCCTACGACGACGACAAGGCTGCGAAGCTCAAGGATTCCACCGGCTACATCCCCGACCCGGACGAGACGCTGCAGTCGGGCAAAGGCGTCTGCTTCGACTACGCAAGCCTAGGCGCCGCCATGCTGCGAAGCCAGGGGATCCCCGCGAAGATCGTCACCGGCACCGTCTCGCCGCAGGGCATCTACCACGCCTGGATCATGGTGAATATCGATGGCACCTGGCAGAGCGCCCGCTTCAGCGTTTCCCCAAACACCTGGTCGCGCATCGACCTGACCTTTGCGGCAACGGGAGGCGGGGCGAACGTCGGGGACGGAGAAAGCTACACCGACCGCTATGTGTACTAGCAGCGCGGGCGAAAACGCTCGCTACCGAAACCCCCTCGCCCGGTGCATAGTGGCACCGGGGTATCAGCTTCTTCTCAAAAACAGGAGAAAACGCACGTCATCGCCTACTATATGTGAGACAATAACGAACGTTTAAACCGATAACCCAGGAGGTACCGATGACAGGAAAGCTTCTGGAGAGCGGCGCCATCAGCGCGTTCTGCAGCAGCGTGGCGACCATGCTGGCTGCCGGCGTCCAGACGGACGAAGCCGTTCACATGCTTGCGGAAAACCGCGAGCAATCCGAATTCAAGCGCGTATGCGACGCGGTCTACTCCAAAGTCGTCGAAGGCTCCAACCTCGCCGACGCCATGGAGGCTACCGGCGCCTTCCCCGCCTACGCAACGGAAACCGTACGCGTCGGCGAGGCATCGGGCCGCACCGAGCGCGTGCTGCGCAGCCTCGGGCGCTACTACGATAGCGAAGGCCGCGCGTTCGCCAAGCTGCGCAACTCGGTCGGCTATCCGGCTGCGCTGCTGTGCATCATGAGCGTCATCCTGGTGTTCACCGTGGCAATCATCCTCCCCATCTTCTCCAGCGCCTACGAGAACCTGTCCGGATCCATGACCTCGGGGTCCTTCAACACCGTGGGCGCGTCCATCGCCATCGGCTGGATAGCCCTGGCCATCGTGCTGGTCGCCACCGTAGCCGCCCTATACGTGGCCATCTGCGCGCGCAACGAAAGCGGGCGCGACCGCGTGACCAAGATGTTCGAACGCTACCCGGGCACCCGCCGGGCCATGTACCAGCTGGCGCTCTCCCGCTTTGTCAGCGCGCTTTCGTCCCTGGTGGCATCGGGCGTGCAGGAGGAAGAGGCCATGCGCAAGGCCATGGCGACCATCGACCACGCCAAGCTGCAAGCCGAGCTGCAGGCAGCTTACGATTCCATGATCGACCTTGAGAACCCGCGCAGCCTCGCCCAAGCCATCGTCGAACACGAGATCGTCGAGCCCGTATACGGCCGCATGCTGCTCATGGGCACGCGCGCAGGCTCCGTCGACGAGGTGCTCGGCCATCTTGCGCAGGTGTTCTTCGACGACGCCAACATGCAGATCGACGCCGCGGTCGACCGGGTCGAACCCACGCTGGCGGCCTTCCTGACCATCGCCGTCGGCGCAACCCTTATCGCCGTCATGCTGCCGCTCATCGGCATCATGGGCTCGATCGCATAGCGAAGTCGCAGGTAACAGCCATGTTCCACGAACTCACCGACAACGATATCAAACGGCGGCGCAAGCGCATCGTCGTCACCGCATGCCTGGTGGCGGCGCTCGCCCTCGCCGCCTTCGCCGTATACAGCGTCGTACAGGAGAGCGCCAAGACGCAAGGCGCCGTGGCGCTGCGCGACTCCATCCTGGCCTCGACCAAGCAGTGCTGCGCCATCGAGGGCAGCTACCCGAGCTCGCTCGAGCATCTCGAGGAAAGCTACGGGCTGACCATCAACCATGATGACTACGTGATCACCTACGAGTGCTTCGCCGACAACATCATGCCCAGCGTGGTGGTGACGCCCCGATGAACCCGCAGGCGAATGAAACCCACAAGCAGCGCATCCACGCCATCGCTTCCGTGACGCAAGGTGCGCCGTCCAACGAAAAAGGCGCCGGCGCAAGGCGCGCCTTCCCCACGCTGCTGCTAGCGGCGTTCTTCGCGGCGTTGCTCATGGCGCTCATCTCGGGCGTGACCGTGTACAAGGCCGTTTCCGCAGACCAACAGGCCAGCAGCGCGCAGCGCGAAGGAGCGGGGCTTATCTGCAACGTCGTGCGCGCCAACGATTCCAAGGGCGCCATCGCCCAAGGCCAGGGACCGGAGGGCAAGTCTCTCGTGGTGGTGGAGCCGTTGGATTCCGGCACCTACGAAACGCGCTTCTACCTGTACGAGGGCAAGGTGGTGCAGGAATACAGCCTGGCAGGCAGCGGGTACACGCCCGAGAAGGCCACCGAGGTGACGGCTTCCGACACCTTCGATTTCTCGTACTCCGACGGCCTTCTGGCCGTGACCACCGATCAGGGAACCGCCGAGGTGGCCCTTCGCTACATGCAGGGAGGTGCCTAGGATGACGAAGAACGAGCAGATCGAAGACGCCTCGAAAACCAAAGTGAATACGGCGTTCCTCATCGAGGCGCTGGTGCTTATGGCGGTGCTCATCGCGTCCATGGCCGTGTTCACGCAGCTGTTCACGCACTCGGCGGTTGCGGCGCATCAGGCCGAAGATCTGACAAGGGCCACGCTGCTGGCCCAAAACGCCGCCGAGGAGTTCTCGTCCGACCCCGCAGCCGTCGCCGCCGGCAAGACGGTCGGCCAGGGCGTCGCCGCCGGGAACGTATCCGCCGTCGACGGTTCCGACGGCCTGACGGTCAGCTGCGACGTCGACTCCGACGCGCAGGGCCGGGGCACGCTGTACACGGCGCACATCACCGTGAGCGACGATTCCGGCGAAGTGTACGCGCTCGACGCGTCGCGATACGAAAGCGGGGTGAGATAGCATGGCAAGGCGAACCGGGGAAGGGGTGCGCATCGGCCCCATCACGCTGCTGACGCTGGTGTCCGTGCTGCTGCTGGCGGTGCTGGCCATGCTGTGCGTCACCACCACGCACGCAGCCGAGGCCATGGCGCAGCGGCAGGCCGACGCGCTGTCGCAAACCTACGAGCTGGATGCCTTCGGCCAAGCGCTGCTCGCCCAGATCGACGAGCAGATTGCCGAAAGCGGCTCGCCCGCAGCGGCCGCCGCGCTGGTCCAGCACCGCTCCGACAAGCTGCTGGAAAACGCCGCCGAGGCAAGCGGCGCCCGCGACCTGCGGTCCTTCATCGACGTAGCGGGCACGCAGGTCACGTTCACGGTCATCGCGCAGGACGGCAAAGAGCTTGCCGCCACGGCGACCATCGCCGCGAACGGCTGCACCGTGGACGTCTGGAAGATGACTACCGCGCAAGAGCTTCCCGAGCAAGCTCTTCTTTCCACTAACTAACGACGAGAAGCAATAGCATAGGAGGATCGCCATGCAACTGAAAAGCCTACTCGAGAAGATGATCGAGGTGCACGCTTCCGACGTGTTCATCATCGCCGGCCTGCCTCTGGCGTACCAGGCGAGCGGATCGCATGTGCGCACGGACACGGCCCCGCTCACCCCGGCCGACACGCAGGAGTACATCGAGACGATCTACGAACTGGCCGGGCGCGACCTGAGCCTGTTCACCGACAGCGTCAACCACGACGACGACTTCAGCTTCGCCGTCCCGAGCGTCGGCCGTTTCCGTGCCAACATATTCCGCCAGCGCGGCTCCTATGGCGCCGTCATCCGCGTCATCCCCTTCGGGCTGCCCGATCCAGACGAGATGAACATCCCCGAGTCCGTCATGCGTTTGGCCGACCTGAACAGGGGCCTGGTGCTGGTGACGGGCCCCACCGGCTGCGGCAAGTCCACTACGCTGGCGTGCATGCTCGACCGCATGAACCACAAGCGCACGGGCCATATCCTGACCATGGAGGACCCCATCGAGTTCGTGCATAAGCACGGCTCCTGCATCATCACGCAGCGCGAGATTCCCACCGACATCGCCAACTACTCCGAGGCGCTGCGCTCGGCCATGCGCGAAAGCCCCGACGTCATCCTGCTCGGCGAGATGCGCGACGCCGAGACCATCGGCACCGCCATCAACGCCGCCGAGATGACGCAGCTGGTGCTCTCCACGCTGCACACCACCAGCGCCGCCGACACCATCGAGCGCATGATCGACGCCTTCCCCGCCAGCCAGCAGCGCCAGATCCGCACCCAGCTGTCGCTCGTGCTGCAGGCCACAGTCAGCCAGATGCTCATCCCCGCACTCGACGGCACCACCATCCCCATGTTCGAGGTCATGCACATGAACACCGCCATCCGCAACCTCATCCGCGAGGAGAAGACCTACCAAATCGACTCCGTGATCGCCTCCAACGGCGCCGTCGGCATGCAGACCATGGACCAGGCGCTGTTCAACGCCGTGCGCGAGGGCAAGGTGGCGAAGGATGTCGCGCTGCAGTACTCGCACCATCAGGAAGCCCTCCTGCGCCGCTTCCAGGCCGAAGGCTTGTAAGCCAGGCGAGTGCCTGTAAGGGCCCAGCAAACCGCATATAAGACCGCAAACGCCCTCCCGCAACCGCAGGAGGGCGTTTTTGCTGCGCTTTGAAGGCTGAGCGTGAAAAGGGCCCGCCGAAGCGGGCCCTTTTGCTGCAAGGTTTATAAACCTGTTGCT
>OLVT01001796.1_pt1 | contig 16548 bp, 13 predicted proteins | sample 1673241 | NCBI WGS metagenome assembly OLVT01 (sample SAMEA3178936, study PRJEB25190) | human gut metagenome | biome: human gut; feature: human-associated habitat; material: faeces | place: Austria | collected 2013 | reverse complement strand
AATAATCTCCTCTAACCGAACGCAGGTAGTGAGATGTACATAGTGAAAATGTCTGGAAAATAACGTATTTACGGAACTTTTCGAGAAGAGCTCAGAGTTGCAAGAGCAGTTTTAATCTCGCTACCTAGGTTCAGCAACAGCAGCTGATTTTATCACAAGAACTTTCAGTATTACAAGTCGCTTTTTTGCGGTATTGGGAATTGTTACAAGCATTGTGGATGTCAGTTTGCTTGATAAATGTGACTGTGTAGATAAATGTATGCTAGTGCTTAGCAGATATTCTTTTCCAATATATCTATTGCATACAATATTTACCGCTGGATTTAGAATAGTACTTCTTAAAATAGGGGTAAGCAACTATTTATTACATGTTTTACTTGGGATAATAGTGGGGATAGGAATTCCGATTATTGGTATAAATATTATAAAGAACTGTAAAATACTGTTATTTATATTCTATCCTTCTTCCACAGTAATGTGCATCAGGAAAAACAAGTCGTGTTAAAAACACTAATACAAGATTACCAGTATTGAAGAGGAGTTTAGAGTCAGGAAAAAGTCATGGAAACAATAGCAAAGCTAAAGCCTCTATAATTAGAGGAAAAAATACTTATATTGATAGAGAGGAGAATTGCAATGATACGAATCCTGCAATGTGTAAATGATATGCATCGAGCTGGTTTGGAAACAATGCTAATGAATTATTATAGAAATATCGATCGAAATGAGATCCAATTTGATTTTCTGACACATCGTTCCAATAGAAGCGATTATGATGACGAGATAGAATTACTTGGTGGAAAAGTATACTATGCTCCTCGGCTTTATCCGCAGAATTACTTGTCATATTTTAAATATATGAAAGAATTTTATGCGACTCATACTGAGTATAAAATTGTACATTCGCATATTGATTCTATGAGTTATCTGCCACTATTAGCGGCTAAGAAGGCAAATATACCAATTCGTATTGCACATAGTCATAATACAGCAATAGATAGAGATTTTAAATATTTTTTAAAATCTTATTTCAAATTGAAATTGCCAGAGGTTGCAAATTATTATTGTGCTTGTGGTAAAGCAGCCGGGGAATTTTTGTTTCCGGGAAAGAAGTATACATATATTCCAAACGCAATTGAAATCGATAGATTTTTGTTTGATGAAAAAGTTAGAATAAAAAAGAGAGCAGAGTTAGGAATTAAAGATGAAATAGTCATTGGTCATATTGGCAGAATGTCTTATCAAAAAAATCATAAATTTCTAATTGATATTTTCGCGGAGATATTGAAAAATGAAAATAATTGCATACTTCTGTTAATAGGTGTGGGTGAAAAATTGGATGAAATAAAAAAATATGTAGAGAAATTGGACTTGAATGATCACATTAGATTTTTAGGCAATAGAGCTGATGTGGGGGAGTTATATCAAGCGATGGATGTATTTGTTATGCCATCGTTGTTTGAAGGTTTGCCGGTTGTGGGTGTTGAAGCGCAGTTTTCTGGTTTACCGTGCATTTTTTCAGACAAAGTGCCAGAAGAGGTTGAATTTACTAACAAAGTAAAATTTGTTCCATTAAATGATGAGAAAAAAGCCTGGGCAAATATTGTGATCGCAGCAGCACGTGATAAGACCAATCGTGAAATGCCGGAATTACGGAATAGTATTTTTAATATTGAGAAATCGGCTACTCTATTAACGGACTATTATAAACAACTGCTTAGTAGAGTCTGATAGCATGTGGAAAGGAAATCAAAATGAAAATTATTACTTTTTATCTTCCTCAGTTTCATGAAATACCAGAGAACAATGAATGGTGGGGAAAAGGATTTACGGAATGGGTAAATGTCAAAAAAGCACAACCTTTATATGAGGGACAGGAACAGCCGCGAGTACCTTTAAATGAGAATTACTATAATTTATTGGATCCCAACGTTCAAGTTTGGCAAGCTAAAATCGCAAAAGAGTACGGTGTATATGGCTTTTGTTATTATCATTATTGGTTTAATGGAAAACTACTTCTTGAAAAACCTATGGAAAATATGCTGAAGAATAGAGATATTGATATTCCGTTCTGTGTTTGCTGGGCGAATGAACCTTGGACTCGTGCATGGGTAGGCGAAACAAAGGTATTAATTCCGCAGCTGTATGGTGAAAAAAGAGAATGGAAAGAGCATTTTGATTACCTATTACCATTTTTAAAAGATTCTCGGTATATTTGTGATGATGGAAAACCGCTAGTGGTAATATATAGACCTGAAGTTATTGAATGTCTAAATGAAATGTTAGATTACTGGAATGAGTTGGCGATTCAAGAAGGATTTGAGGGGCTGACTTATGCATATCAGAATATTGACTTCGATTTGAAAGCAGATAAGGATGATTCACGTTTTAAATATAATATCGAATTTCAGCCTTTATATGCTAGACATGATATGTTTAAGAATAATCATAAATATATTAAAGCTCTTAGAAGAAAAGTAGCAGCTTTTGTAGAAAAGAACTTTGGTTTCGATTTAATGAGATATGGTGTCGGATTCTTCAATAAAAGCAATCAAATTAGTTATGATGAGGCGTGGAATAAAATTCTTACAAGAAAGCCAGAAACAGAAAAGAACGTTCCTGGTGCATTTGTTGGATGGGATAATACCCCACGCAAAGGAGAGCGTGGAGAAATATTTGTTGGGGATACACCTGAGAAATTTGAAAAATATTTAACACAACAGATTATCAGAGCAAAGAATATTTACAGCAAAGATATGATTTTTATGTATGCATGGAATGAATGGGCAGAAGGTGGATATTTGGAGCCTGATACAAGAAGTGGCTATAAAAATCTTGAGGCGATTAAGAATGCTTTGAAATCAACAAACGAGTTTCCTTGGTAAGTGTGTGAAACGAAAGAAGGTAAAAAATGAAAGGTAAAATATCAGTTATAGTTCCGATCTATAATCAAGAACAGTATCTGAATAAATCGATATCATCAATCATTAATCAGAAGTACGATAATCTAGAGATTATTTTAGTTAATGATGGATCTACTGATTCAAGTATACAAATAATTGATGACTTTGCTTTAACAGATAGTAGAATTAGGGTTTTTTCAAAGCCCAATGGTGGATTAGTAGATGCTACGATTTATGGTGTTAATCAAGCGACAGGAGAGTATATTGCATTTCTTGATCCAGATGATTATATAGGACCACTATATCTTTGGGATTTACTTTCTCAAATGGACGATGATATCGACTTTGTAGCATCAGGTTTTTATAGAAATAATAATGGTCAATTTATCCCGGTCATATTATCTGAAGACATTAAAATTGTTGGTGAACAATTTCAAAAATTAAGGGAGCATTATTTGTTGGATGGAAAAATTGATTTCTCCGACAAAATTTTTATTTCTAGATGGAATAAGCTTTATCGCACAAATGTTGTGAAAGCAGTTGTGGAAACCTTTTTCAATTATCGCGAGGTCACTCTTGGTGAAGATTCAATATTTACATATTTGGTGTTATCTCATTCAAGAGGGTGTAAGGCGATAAAGGGTCCTAAAGACTATTTTTATAATGTAGGCAATCAAAATTCTATGATGGTTAGTAATACCATAGAACGTCATATGGAAAAAAGTAAATTAGCATATAATTCTTTGAAAAATCTGCTAGTAAATGAAGGTTTATCTACAAAGCAAGCATACGCATTATATTTTTTTGAAGTTGAATCTGTTTTTGAACGATTAATGAAGACTGACTTTGAACAATTTCGTAAGTTGTATTACCACCTTCGAAAAGATGAAGTATATACTACATCTTTAAAATTGTTTAGAAACTTGTCGTATTCGGCAAGAACTTGGATCCGTGTTTTTGGTAGATTATATTTCCCTGCTTTTCTATATTCATATATTAGATTAAAGTTAAAATCTGACTTAAAAACAATAAAGTTGTTCCTTGATAATACAAGATTTATATTTAAATACCTTGTTAAGAATGGCTTGGTTAAAACACGTTATCAAATTAAATTTAGAAGAAGACGAGATAATAATTTTAAGGAAATTAACAAATACCTTCCAATTATTGACTCGAGAGTCAAAGAAATAATTACTTCATATACGGATAGAAAGACAGAACTGGATGAGTGTCCTGTTTGTAATAATATTTTTTTATTTTGGTGGGATGGATTTGATACAGCTCCGGAATTAGTTAAGGCATGTACAGAGACGGTGTATAAGTACTATCCAGATTGCACGATTCATCTGATTGATAAAAAAAATTATAGGAAATTCACTGATATTGATAATATTATTCTCACTGATTTTGAGAAGGGGAAAATATCCATACAAGTTTTTTCAGATATATTGAGATTTAATCTTTTAAAAAATAATGGAGGTATTTGGATTGATTCAACGATAATGTTTTTTAATAAGATGGATCTGTTGAAAAATCTAAATAATAAGCCAATTGAATCTTTGGAATTCTCTTCAACAAGATATTTTATGAAATATGAAAAATACAATTGCTCGTGGTCTGGATATTTTTTTGCTTCTAGAAAAGGCTCTCTCTTTGTAAAAGTCGTTGATGAAGTATTTAGAGAATATTATTTAAAGTATAAAGACTATTCGACATATTTTTTCATTGATATGGTTTTAATGATGTGTAAAAAATATGGCCTTGATGATAATGCATTAGATAATATTCATTTTGCAGACGGAGATATGATGCTGATGCTGAGAACATTAGGTGACGAATATAATAAATGCTATTTATCTCAGTATGAGGCAGTGCCTCAAAAGTTAGAGTGGAGATATAAGGGAAAAGGGAAGAAAAACACAAATTACTATCATTACATTCAAAATGGTATTTAAGATCGGAGAAGCGTAACATGAATGATATTAATATATTGACATTTTGGGGAGTGCCAAATTATGGAACGTTTGCACAGGCTTATGCACTACAAGCAAGTATGCAGAAAGCTTATCCAGAGTATGATGTAAAACAGATTAACTATCTATGCCAGAAACACTATAAACAATACTATTCTAAATATCCGATAGATCCTATATGGAAAAAAAACTTTTATAAATCATTGGGTAAATATTTAAATCCATTTTCGGATTATCATAAACGACGCAAAAATTTTCCGAGGGATTATAATATTATTCCGCATACAGAACAGTTTACAGCAAGTCAGCTTTCATTATATGAGATGGATTGCTTAGTGCTGGGGAGTGATATTATTTGGGATTATTCATTTGCTTTTTTTGATAATGATCCGTATTTATTTGGTAATGGATTAAAAGCCAAAAAGAAGGTTGCTTATGCATGCTCGTTCGGTACGATATCCAATCACGATAAACATCCAGAATACGTGGTAGATGGAATAAAGGGTTTGGATTATATATCGGTTCGTGATGAAAATTCTGCGGACATTGTTGAAGCGGTAACAGGGATTAGGCCGCCAGTGGTACTAGACCCAACTTGGCTATGGGATTTTTCTAAGGACAATAACATAATTAAACCTAAATTTGATAATTACATTATTGTATATGGGGTTTTATTTACCAAGGAATTTATTAATCAGACAATAGAATATTCACATAAAAAAGGATATAAACTAATTTGTCTTGCTTGTAATGATGATAAGTATGACTGGTGCGATATTCTAATCCAACAATCGGAATTATCAGTGTTTGAATGGTTAGGATTATTTAAGTACGCTGAAAAGGTTGTTACAAGTACATACCATGGGTTGATGTTTGGATTGATTTTCAATAAGCCACTTGCTTTTTGTAAGTCTGATTTTATCGTTGCAAAGGCTGAAAGTTTCCTGAAAAAAATAGGGCTGTATGATCTATATGTTACTGAGTGCAGCTCGGTTGAAAGAATGTTGGGATTGGAGTGGGACTATCAAACAATTAATCACATTATCGAAATTGAAAGAAATAAGTCAATGCTCTTTTTAAATAAAGCCTTGAAAGGTGAATGATATTTGTGTATTTGCCTAGGAATCATACTTTATACTAAAAAGTATATCATTAATTTTATTGGTAATAAAAGTTTAATTGGCGGTACTCTGCCTAAAATAATTCTGCTTATTTAAAATTATTTATATGAAGAATCGTTATAAAGAGGTTATTTAAATGAAAGACTATATTACTAAATATTTATATAATGATAGTTACATGAGGAAATTTCTTTCTGATACGCAATATATGGGTATTGATAAAGAAACACCTTCTTTTTTTAGAGCAGATGATGTAACTATTTTACCGACAAAAAAGGATCCTGATTTGTTTTGGGGAAGAGGCGGTGCAATAACTAATGAGGGGGAATTTATCGAAGCATCTAGAGTAGGAGATGCATTTGGAGGGTATTATGATTTTGAAAAAGAAAAGGCACCTTTTTATAGAGAAACTGTAATATATATCCCGGTTATTCCAAATCATTGGGGGCATTTTCTGTTAGATTGTTTATGTCGATTTTGGTTTATTAACGATGACAAATATAAAGACTATAAAATAGTGTTCTGTGGTTATAATTGGTCCAATAATCAAGTTGAGGGGAATTATTTGGAATTGCTTCATCTAATGGGGATTGATGATAGTCGATTAATCTATATACTAGAACCCTGTTCCTTTGCTTGCGTATTAATACCAGAGCCGACACTAGGATATACAATCGCAAATTCTAACTATCGAAATATTATTGATACAATAATTGCAAATGTATATAAATCTGAAATCATAAAGAATCTTCAACCGTATGAAAAAATTTATTTTAGTAGAGCACATTTTTGGAGATCAAGTATTAGAGAAGTAGGAGAAAAAGAAATTGAGAATCAATTTGCGATAAACGGGTTCAAGGTTCTCTCACCAGAACAATTGAATGTGTATGAACAGATTTTCTATATAAATAACGCTAGAATAATGGCATGTACAAACGGAACTCTTCCGCACAATTCCATATTTAGAGGGAAACATGATTTTGAGCTTGTTATTTTGGCGAAGACACCGGTAATTAATCCACCACAATTTGTGATTGATGATTTGTTCGATATAAATAGTGTTTATATTGATTCGTTTCGAAAGATAATGAATTATTACGCACCGACTTATGGTGAGGATCCTTTCTGGTTGTCGGATAACGATAACTTGGAAAAATTCTTTTTAGATAGAGGATATACATTTGAAAAGAAGGGAAAAATTACTTACTTCGCAGTGACATGTAAACAATTCTTCAGATTTGAATATTTGTTGGCCAGAAAAAAACTTTCTAAGAATAAATACTTAAAAGCATTAAGAAATATTATTTATCGTAGTTGCTAATATTAATGGCTCTATGAAAACATAAATGACATAATTGAAGTTAGAAATGAATTTTTTGTATAAAAGGTATTATTCTAACAAGAGATTCGGGCTAATGTTTTTGAATATCAAGTGTGGTCAATACTATCCTAGGTGGAATGTATAAAAACGTTATAATTAGGATAATATATGCGAAGCTTTTTAACAATAAAATTCTAGCAGTCAATATGACTGTTGGTATTAACAGGTAATAAAGAATATTACCTCTAACTGGAAAATTAAATTGACTCAAGGGTGCGTTGCGTCGCATTTTTAGTATATCTTTAATTGAGTTTGGTTAACAATGGGGTATAAAAGGAGATATGAGGGTTTGGCATTTACGCTAGGCGAAGAAAGCTGACAGAATATACTAAAAAGGAAGAGGTATAACAAATTGGAATTGGTTGTAAAAAAGCAAACAGCATTATATGTTTTGCTAATATTTCCCATTTTAAAAATTAATTATTTATTGCATTTTCCTCTTTTTACACTAATTTATCAGTTGATATTAGTGTTTGATTTGGGATATTGCGTCGTTTTATATTTGAAGCGGAAACAAACTCCAGCTGAGTTTGTAGTTCTATTTCTTTTACTTGAAATGTGGCTTTATATTCAAACTTACATTAAACAAGGAGACATTCCTGAAGTAATGAGAGTTGCTCGTAGTGTAATATGTATGGCCATGATTTTTGATTTGTTTAGCAACAATATCAGAAGTTTAATTAAGTGTTTATATTACTATTTTTTTATTTTTGCAGTAATAAATTTATTACTTATGATATTGTTCCCTAATGGAATTTATTCTGTGTATTCATCTGCCTATAGCACGAATACTACAGAGTGGCTTTTTGGAGTCGGTAATGTTTCAATATCGTGGCATTATCCAGCAGTAGTTGTAGCTTGGATTTACTCGACTTTGTTAGGAAATAAGAAATACGGATGGTACATGAGTGCGGTCGCATTAATTTCGCATTTGATTGATGGATCGGCAACAACAATAGTCGGAATTTTAATTATACTTATTATTCAGAATATTTCTTTTTTTAAGAAAATTCTGAAGCCAAAGATAGGATGTATTTTGGTAGCGGCTGCTTTTGTTATTGTTGTTGTGCAACAAAAGTTTGATTTTCTTCAACCATTTATTGTAGGATTTTTAGGAAAAGATATGACTTTTACTGGTCGACTTATGATATGGAAGAATGCTATTAATGCAATTTTGAAAAATCCAATATCTGGGTATGGTGTTATGTATTCTAAAGATATTCCTAGTTTGCTAGGGATAATGCCTGATGTGGATTATATATGGGCTGGCGCAACACATTGTCATGATAATTATCTTCAGATATTATTTACAGGAGGATTGGTTGCAGGTCTAATATACTTATTGTTGTACAGATCGGCGATTAAGCAGTTAACGCAAAACTGGAAACACCCTGTTGCGAAAGTTATTTCAGGTTGCTTGTTTTCCTTTTTCGTGATTCAAATTTCAGAGGCGTTTGATAACTGTATAATAATATATTTGGTTATATTGTTGGCAGTAAATTCGAAACGACTAATTGAGGCATATCAAGAGCTGGATTATGAACATGTCTAAATTGCATTTTGGACTGTATAGAATTATCACTGCTTGAAGATTTTAAATTTAGAGGTGTGTACAGAGCGGAAATGGTGAGCATTTATGCATGAAAATATAATATTTGCGGTCGAATATGCTTTGCATATGCATTACATAGATTTCTAGCAAGGCCTCCTATGACATTTTGAAGCAGCCGATGACGAAGGAGGAAATAGAATGTCCCCCGCATTAAGGAGTGTAAAAGGTGAAAATTAATCGAACAAAAAACGCAGCAAGAAATATGATGATGGGATTTATAAATAAAATCATTGTTTTGCTTTTACCTTTTCTGGTTAGAACAGCATTTATATACAGTCTTGGAGCGGAATACTTAGGGTTAAATAGTCTGTTTAGTTCAATTTTATCTGTTCTGAGCGTAGCGGAACTTGGATTTAGCAGTGCAGTTGTCTTTAGTATGTATGGGCCTATAGCAAAGAATCAACAGGATAAAATATGTGCACTTCTTAATTATTACCGGTCTATTTATCGAGTGATAGGAACGGTTGTTTTAGCTGGCGGAATAGCTTTGATGCCATTTTTGCCGAAACTAATCAATGGAGAATGTCCAGATGAACTTAATGTTTATATCCTGTTTGCCATGTATTTGTTTAATACAGTTTCTAGTTATTGGTTTATGGCATATAAAAAATCGGTTCTTGAGGCGTTTCAAAGAAATGACTATATATCTCTGAACGATACGATTACCACGGGATTAACAAATATTATTCAATTAATTCTCCTAATAGTATGGAAAAGTATCTATGTATACTATTTTTATGTTGCAACAATGCTGGTTTTGACGATTATCAATAATATTCTTAATGCAAGAATTGTAGATAAGAAGTTTCCACAGCTTAAGTGTGAGGGAAAGGTAACATTAGAGGATAGAAAGGAAATAAAAAAGCAAGTATCCGGTTTAATGGTTTCAAAACTATGTTTTATGACACGAAATTCGTTTGATAGTATTTTTGTTTCAGCTTTTATTAGCCTGACTATGACTACTATTTACAATAATTACTACTATATAGTAAATGCTATCGTAGGAGTGATGAACGTAATCACTAGTGCGATGATAGGTGGTATTGGAAATAGTATCGCCGCAGAATCAAAAAAGAAAAATTATAATGATTTTACCGTGTTCAATTTTATATACATGTGGATTTCAAGTTGGGCAACGGTTACTCTTTTTACTCTTTATCAAAATTTTATGGTTCTGTGGGTTGGTGAAAAATTAACCTTACCACTTTTGGCCCCAGTCCTTTTTTCAATATATTTTTATGCTTTAAAAATGTGTGATATTAGAACTACATATACATCCGCAGCTGGATTATGGTGGGAAAATAGATCACGTGCAATATGTGAGACAGTTGCGAATATCATATTGAATTATATTTTGGTACGGATTTGGGGGGTTTATGGTATTGTGCTTGCTACAATTATTCCATTGGTTTTAATTAATTTTGGATTCGGAGCACAAGTCCTATTTAAACATTATTTTACAGAAGAAAAAATCTCTAAGTATTTTATTGATAATTTGAGTTATGCTGTAGTTACAATAATCTCAGCAATAGTTACGTTTAAAGTTACGACTTTTATTGGCGAATACACGGTGCTGAATTTGTTTATAAGAGGAATCATTTGTTGCATTCTTCCAAACATTTTACTTTGGGCTGCATATTTCAAGAGCTTGAAATTCAAGATGGCAAAGGAATGGGTGCTTACAAAAATAAAAAGAGAATAAGAATACCCTTCATAAAAGGGAGATACTAATCAAAAGCTTGTCCTAAGAATATGTTATTGTATAGCAGAAAAATTGCGATTTTTATTCAAGGTGAAGGTCATATTACTAAAAATATTCCGAAATGTCTTGAGTATTAGAAATGGAGAGAGTTATGAACACAACATTACTTATCATGGCGGCCGGAATCGGCAGCCGTTTCGGAACGGGAATTAAGCAGTTGGAGCCGGTGGATGCTTCTAATCATATCATTATGGACTACTCAATCCATGATGCGATAGAGGCAGGGTTCAACCATGTAGTATTTATCATCCGTAAGGATATCGAGAAGGAGTTCAAAGAGGTCATTGGTGATCGCATTGCCTCTATTTGCTCTTCTCATGACGTAACTGTAGACTACGCTTTCCAGGATATGAACGATATCCCTGGCGTTCTGCCAGGAGGCCGTACAAAACCGTGGGGAACCGGTCAGGCCGTGCTTGCAGCGAAGGAAGTGATTGATACTCCATTCATTGTGATCAATGCAGATGATTACTATGGTAAGGAAGGTTTTAAGGCTGTCCATGAGTATCTGGTGAATGGCGGCGAGTCCTGCATGGCAGGTTTTGTGCTGAAGAACACGCTGTCCGATAACGGTGGTGTGACCCGTGGTATCTGCAAGATGGACGAGAAGAACAATCTGACCGAGGTTGTGGAAACAAAGAACATTGTAAAGACAGCAACTGGAGCAGAAGCAAACGGCGTGTCTGTTGACGTGAATTCTCTGGTTTCCATGAATATGTGGGGGTTAACTCCTGATTTCTTGGGTGTACTGGAGGAAGGCTTTAAAGAGTTCTTCGAGAAGGAAGTGCCGGGTAATCCACTAAAGGCAGAATATCTGATTCCAATCTTCATCGGTGAGCTGCTGGAGCAGGGCAAGATGTCCGTAAAGGTTCTGAAGACCAATGATACATGGTACGGAATGACCTACCACGAAGATGTCGCAGCTGTAAAGCACAGCTTCAAGAAGATGCTGGAGAACGGGGTGTACAAGGCTGACTTGTTCAGTGATCTGTAAATGATGATGAAAGAAACGATTGATTTACTCGGAAAGATCCTCACAAATATACTGACTGCTCTCTATGAGCCGTTTGTTTTTTCGCTCCTGCTTTCCTTCTTGGCCATGTTTTTCTATCTATATGCTTATGAGCCTGCCGCAGCAGGTAGAGGCTGGAAAAATGCCATAGTAACATGGTATCAGAAGTTCAAAGAGAGCGTGTTCTTTCGGAAGTTGTTCTTACTGGCTTTTGTGACATCAATGATCTTATTCAGAACGCTACTGAATCGGAATCTGTGGATGAATCCTTTATCTGATGTCATGGGTGGTTGGGGCATTTGGGAGACCGTGAATAGCGAGAGACAGATGACTACCGAGTGTATAGAGAATTCTCACTACTGCATTGATTTATGAATTAGTTGAAACAATGGGACAGCGTATGCATTCATATAGTTATAATTTGAATTTTTTTTATGAATCGGGGTCTGTTTTTATGCCATGGTATGATTCCTGGAAACGATTTCAAAAAGATGTAGAATCTTATTTGTATTTGGACATTTTTAAATCATATGGTTTGATTAAATTGGATTTAAGTGATTTTTATGATTCTATTTATGTACAGGCAGTGTTTCAACAAATGCAACAACTGAATAATATTTCTCGAACTGAAGAAGTAGGAAAAAAAATTAATAATATTATGAGCTACCTTGGAAGTTATACGGAAAAATTAATGGAACAGATTAAGGGAAAAATGCGAGGAGTTCCGCAAGGTCCTGCATATGCCAGAGTATTTGCAGAGTTATTTTTAACAGCTGTAAGTTTAAGATTGACAAAGTAGGATGAACATGCCAATGTGATTTAACCAAATATCGGCAAAATTTGCATTTTTCTCAGGTCATAAGGTAAGGGAATTTCATTTACAGAGAATTATTACAATAGTGCCATTTATTTCTCGGGATTTTTATGCGACAATTGCAGATAGCTTCAATATCGAGCAATCGGATGCAATTGGACTTGCTACGAATCTGACGGATGATACCTACATAAACTACATTCAGGAAAAAGTCTTTGATGAAATATACGACGATCTTGCTTACTCGGGAACTGAGTACCTGAACGATACGATAACATATGTTGGCTCAGAAGATTTATATCCAGTGGATGCGCAAAAAACAATCGTAAAATTTTATGATTGTTTTTTTGCGCATTTATGCATATAATATAATCAATAAAGATGGAAAGGATGTAATTAATATGCGTGAAACTCGAACGTTAGAACTTAAAGAAACGATTACAAATACTTTTTTAAAAACAGTTAGTGCCTTTTCAAATTATGATGGTGGGATTATTATTTTTGGAATTGATGATGAAGGTGTTATTAAAGGCTTACCAGATGTAAAACAATCCTGTCTGGATATCGAAAATAAGATTAATGATAGTATTTCACCGCAGCCTGATTATACTCTTGAAATACAGAACAATGATCAAACGATAAAACTCATAGTAAAAAGCGGACTTCAAAAGCCGTATTTATATAAATCAAAAGCATATAAACGGAACGATACTGCAACGATAGAGGTAGATACACTTGAATTTTCAAGACTGATTTTGGATGGTAAAAATATCAGATTTGAAGAACTTCCATGCAGAGATCAGAATTTGACATTTGATGTGTTGCATCGCAAATTAGCAGAAAGTATTCAAATTAAAACATTTAATCAGGATACGCTGAAGACCTTGAATTTATATGATGAAAAAAACGGTTATAACAATGCGGCGGGACTTTTGGCAGACAATAACCACTTTCCGGGAATTGATATAGTAAAATTTGGTGAAAGCATTAGTGTTATTCAAAAGCGAATAACATTTGAGAATATTTCGGTATTAAATATATATGAAAAGTCGATAGATGTATTTAAAGATTATTATCAATATGAAATGATTCAAGGAGCGGATAGAGAAAAAAGAGAAAAAATACCGGAGGCTGCATTTAGAGAAGCAATTGCAAATGCGCTGATTCACCGGGCATGGGATATGGAATCTCAGATCAGAGTTATGATGTTTGATGATCGAATTGAGATTGTTTCGCCTGGTGGACTACCATCTGGAATAACAGAAAAAGAATATTTGTCTGGTAAACTTTCCGTTTTGAGAAACCGGGATCTGGCCAATGTGTTTTACAGATTAGGATTTGTTGAGATATTTGGAACTGGAATTATAAGAATTAAACAGTTATATGAATTAGCGTTAGTAAAACCTGATTTTGAAGTTTCAGAAAATGCAATACGAATTGTGCTTCCAGTCTTCGAAATGGATTTGGACTTAACAGATGATGAAAGAATAATCTATAGACTGCTGAGTAAGACAATGCTGAAACCAATAAGTGAAATTGCGCCGTATGTACCATTTGGCAAATCAAAGACGACACAATTGTTGAAGAAGATGAACAAAAAAGGTATTGTGGCCGTTGAGGGTAAAGGCAGAGGGACAAAGTATGTGATAAAATAATATGAAATAAAATAATGGATTTAGCGAGCGGCATTTTCTTTTGGGATAGCTTTATAAAATGGAAAAGGTATGGTAAGCTGTTAAGTAATGAGTGGTATCTTCACAGAAAGATGGGATATATAAATGAAAATTGCAGTAGCCGGAACCGGTTATGTGGGATTATCAATAGCGACGTTACTAGCGCAGCATCACGAGGTAATGGCAGTTGATATCGTTCCAGAGAAAGTAGAGAAGATTAATAATAAGATCAGTCCGATACAGGACGAATATATTGAGCAATATTTGGCAGAAAAGGATTTGAATCTGACAGCAACGCTGGATGCAGAAGCAGCATATAAGGATGCGGATTTTGTAGTAATTGCTGCACCGACGAACTATGACAGTAAGAAGAATTTCTTCGATACATCAGCGGTAGAGTCTGTGATTGAGCTGGTTATCAAGTACAATCCGGATGCAGTCATGGTGATTAAGTCTACAATTCCGGTTGGTTACACCGCAAGTGTTCGTGCAAAATTCCACTGTGACAATATTATTTTCAGTCCGGAGTTTCTGCGAGAGTCCAAAGCGTTGTATGATAATCTGTATCCGTCCAGAATTATCGTGGGAACAGATGTAGAGAATGCACGTCTATTGAAAGCGGCTCATACATTTGCCGGGTTGTTGCAGGAAGGTGCGATCAAAGAAGATATCGATACATTGATCATGGGATTCACCGAAGCAGAGGCGGTGAAGTTATTTGCCAATACATATCTGGCACTCCGGGTATCCTATTTCAATGAGCTGGATACGTATGCGGAGATGAAAGGTCTGAATACACAGCAGATTATCAATGGTGTATGTCTGGATCCGCGTATAGGAACACATTATAATAATCCATCATTTGGTTATGGTGGATATTGCTTGCCGAAGGATACCAAGCAGCTGTTGGCTAATTATGAAGACGTGCCACAGAACATGATTAATGCAATCGTGGAGTCCAATCGGACCAGAAAAGATTTTATTGCAGATCGTGTACTGCAGAAAGCCGGATACTATGCATATGGCGATGAAAATACATATGATGCATCTATGGAGAAGAATGTAGTGATTGGCGTATATCGCCTGACCATGAAGTCCAACTCTGATAACTTCCGTCAGTCATCAATTCAGGGAGTAATGAAGCGTATCAAAGCCAAAGGTGCAACAGTGATCATTTACGAACCGACATTGGAAGATGGCAGTACACTTTTTGGCAGTAAGGTAGTGAATGATCTGGATAAGTTCAAAGAACAGAGCCAGGCGATCATTGCCAATCGATACGATAGCTGTCTGGATGATGTGAACGATAGGGTATATACAAGAGATTTGTATGGTAGAGATTAGAAGATATAAAGCAGATCTGTTTGCAGATTTGTAAGGGGAAGCTACGGGAGACCGTGGCTTCTGTGTTTATTTATATAGAATGTTCACGATTCCACTGGCGGATAAATTGTAGTTGCTCCTCGTCACTTGTGTACAGATCATAGAGGGTATTCGTCTTTATGGCACAATATAATAGGAAAAGAATAGTTAACATAGCAATACTCCTATAAAATGGTATAATAAATTATATGCAGCTGATAGAAAAATAGAAGAATTCAGAGATGTAATTATTATTCGGTGAAGGAGACAGGTCATGGATATTTATACAAAAGTAGCGGGAATTACACAGGAGTCGGTAAAGGATTACAAGCATCATACATTGCCCAATCATGTATTGAGCCGTCAGGAGATGAAAACAAAGCAGATTGAGAATGCGCTTCGGGGATTTGCAACAGGGTGTGCGGAGGAGGATATAGAGGCTTATTGCAATACAGGTGCATTTTCAAATGGTAAAAAGGGATTCCTGTTTTCGAAAAAAGGGCTATATGGCAGCATGTTTGATCATTTGAGAAAGAAAAATCCGATCCCGCAGCCGATATGTTATGATGAGTTGAGCGATGTATCTGTTGCAGGGGATTCGGCAGATTATATGTGCTTATGTTATAAAGATGGACGCAGAGAGAGCGTGTGTGGGTCTATTTATACAGGATTTCTGGTGACTGCATTGAAGCTTATATTGGGAACCGGGGAGGAGAATTTATCTGCCCCAAATACAGACGGGATGCTGACAAATGATGAAAGCAGTGAATCAGAATATTCGTATGAGACTGCCCGGAGATGTCTGAAAGAAGGATTAGATGCCTTGGAAGAGAAAAATGAATTTGCAAAGGTTCATTATTATTATCAGGCAGCTAAAGAGGGCAACCCGTTGGCTATGGAAGCGATGGCACTATGCTATGCACAGGGAAAAGAGG
>OLVT01001788.1_pt1 | contig 16602 bp, 19 predicted proteins | sample 1673241 | NCBI WGS metagenome assembly OLVT01 (sample SAMEA3178936, study PRJEB25190) | human gut metagenome | biome: human gut; feature: human-associated habitat; material: faeces | place: Austria | collected 2013 | reverse complement strand
AGTGTATGCCTTCGTCCTTTTACAGGACGAAGGTTTTTTTATTTCATAGGAAACTTCGTTCCCTTATGAAATAAAACGCTCCGCGGGGTGCGCACCCGCACAAAGCGGAAATTTGCCGCTAAGGCGGCCGCGTCCGGCGCGGGAGTTCCAATTGCGGAACTCTTTATTCTCCACAGGCAAAGCAGGAAGGAAAGCAATGTGGTATGTGATCCAGGTGAAAACCGGGAACGAAGAAGAAATCAGCACACAGTGCAGCCGGATCGTTGACCCGGCTGTCCTTGAAAAAAGTTTTATTCCCTACTGTGAGCAGATGAAGAAATATCATGGTGAGTGGCACAAAGAAAAGAAAGTGCTGTTTCCCGGCTATGTATTCCTTGTTAGCGGGGATAAAGACAGACTTTTCCTGGAACTTAAAAAAGTAACAGGACTTACAAAACTGCTCGGGACAGGGCAGGAGGTCGTTCCGCTGACTTTGCCGGAGATTGAATTTTTGCAGCAGTTCGGCAAAGAGGATCAGATCGTGGAGATGTCCAAGGGAATCATTGAAAATGACAGAGTTATCATCACAAGCGGCCCTCTCAAAGGCAACGAAGCTCTCATTAAAAAGATCGACCGTCACAAACGCCGGGCTTATCTGGAGATTGAAATGTTCGGACGGAAGGTAGAGACACAGGTGGGACTGGAGGTTGTAGAGAAGAGGGAATGAGAAGGATATGCGACTTTGGCATGGTGAAGGCTGTGCCGGAGGGCACGTCCTTTTTTTGTGGGGAATAAAAACGGCCTTTGTAGCAAGAGGCAGGAAATGTGAGGGAAATATGTTTAACAGAGAAAGCGGATTTAAGGCTTTTGAATCGAAAGTCTGGCTGAGCAGTCCAACCATGCACGGCCCGGAAATTGAATATGTGAAAGAAGCCTATGAGACAAACTGGATGTCTACAGTGGGACAAAATATCAATGAGGTGGAACGCATTGCCTGTGAAAAGACAGGGTGCCATTATGCAGTGGCACTTTCAGCGGGAACGGCAGCACTCCATATGGCAGTTAAGCTGGCAGGAGTTCAGCCTGGAGAAAAGGTATTTTGCTCAGATATGACTTTTGATGCCACGGTAAACCCTGTTGTCTATGAGGGCGGGATACCTGTATTTATTGATACCGAATATGATACCTGGAACATGGATCCCGTTGCTTTGGAACAGGCCTTTTGTCTGTATCCCGAAGTGAAAACAGTCGTTGTGGCTCATCTGTATGGAACGCCGGGAAAAATCGATGAGATCAAAGAAGTGTGCGACCGGCACGGGGCAATGGTGATCGTTGACTATGCTATTACCAATCTATTTTTTACAACGAGTTAAACTTCAGAATTCTCAAAAAAGCAAATATTCCAGTTTGATCTTGACACTGGTTTGAGCAGTGGTGAGATTAGCCTGGGTAATAGCTTTTTTGTGAGTCCTGTTATCATTAACGATGCTACAGAAGAGATATATGTATTTGTGGAGATTCATATGTCTGAATGTGTAGCTTCGTCTCTGCCAGAGTCGGAGAATTCACGCCTTTATACATTTGATGCCAATGAAGAGTGGATACTTGTTGAAAGCAACAATGAAACAGTTGTTTATGCTTATGGATGTGCAAGAAATGACCGCATTGCAATCGGGAGAGAGTACAAGCGCTCTGACAACTCAGATGACAATGAAATCAATCACGAATGCAGAATATGTAGCTATTGATGATATTAATATTATAATCACCGGCTATGTAATGGGGATAGAAGGTATTTCTACGATTCCAATAGATGCGTGGAATGAATGTAAAACGATAGGGAATATTCATTAGTTCCTAATCATCCCTTAACCTAAAAAAGCAACCGCCTCCGACCAATTAAACCAGCAAAATCACTAAAAACTACCCCAGCACTCCCGCCACCTTACCAATTTTTCTTTAAAAATAGTTGCTTTTAAGGGGGAGAGAGGTTTGGAAGGTTGGGAGAGTATGAATGAGGGTGAGAGGGAGAAAAGGGGAGAAGAAGATGGAGTGGAGCGGATGAAGAGAGAAGTGTGGAGATGAAGTGGTGTGGAAATAGTAAGGGAAACAGTAGAAGCGAGATAGACGAAGGATAGAAAAGGCAAGGGGAGAACAATGATGAAAAAAAGAGTAATACCGTTTAGTCCACCGGACATTTCAGAGTTGGAAATAGAAGAAGTTGCAGAAGCAATGAGAAGTGGCTGGATCACCACAGGCCCAAGGACGAAAGAACTGGAGAAGAGATTAGCAGAATACTGCCATACCTCTAAAGTGGTATGCCTGAGCTCTGCCACAGCAGCGGAGGAGCTGAACTTCCGTGTTTGTGGTATAGGTGAGGGGGATGAGGTTATAGTCCCTGCCTATACATATACCGCTAGTGCGTCTGCTGCCATCCACTGTGGGGCAAAAGTAGTTTTTGTGGACAGTCAAAAAGATTGTGTGGAGCTGGACTATGAAGCAGTGGGGGAGAAGATTACCATCAGAACAAAAGCCATTGTTGCTGTGGATCTTGCTGGAATCGTTTGTGATTATGACAAACTTTTTTCTGTCGTAGAGCAGAAGAGGGATTTGTTTAGACCTAAACAAGGAGATAGTTTGGGTGCACGCATCCAACAATCCTTCAACCGAGTGATAGTCTTCTCGGATGCAGCCCATGCTTTGGGAGCATCTAGAAACGGTAAGATGGCTGGTGAGATAGCTGACTTCACGGACTTCTCCTTCCACGCGGTCAAGAACTTTACTACAGCAGAAGGTGGGGCTTCTACGTGGAGAAGTATAGAGGGGATTAGTGATGAGGAGCTGTACCATCAGTACCAACTACTGTCGCTCCATGGACAGAGTAAGGACGCTTTGGCTAAGTCCCAAATTGGTGCGTGGGAATATGATATCATCGGCCCTTGGTATAAGTGCAATATGACTGACATCATGGCAGCTATAGGTTTACGGCAGTTGGATAGGTATCCTTCCTTGCTGGCAAGGAGAGCAGAGATTATTGCGAGATACGATGCGATGTGTGATGAGATGGGAGTTAAGCATCTCGTCCACAGTGGCGAGAACTTCCAAAGTTCTAACCATCTCTACCTCACTCGCATTCCGGGAGTGAATGATAAAGAAAGAAGAGAAATAATAGTGAAGTTGGCTGAAAGAGGAGTGAACTGCAATGTCCATTACAAGCCTCTTCCGATGATGACTGCATACAAGGAGCTTGGATGGGATATTAGTGACTTTCCTAATGCCTTTGATTACTACAGTAATCTAATAACTCTTCCTTTACACACTTTACTGAGTGATGTGGATGTGGAGTACGTGATTAAGAATTTTAGAGAGGTTGTTGGGGAGTATTTGAAGTAGAAGAAAAGAGAAGTGTGGAAATAAAAAAGAAAGAATTCATTTTCAGTACTTTATTTGGAGCATACATAGCTGATGTTCTGTGGATTACGCTGTTCTCAAGATTAGGAACAGAAAGAAGAAACTTCCTCTTACCATTCCAATTCTATATAGAGATTTGGAAGTTCTTACTGGAGAATATAGGAATATAGCCCGCTGCATACCACTTGGAGTTGCTCTGAAGAGGAATGGCGTGAAGGATGTGAAGAAAGCTGGTCTTCTTGCTTCTTTTCTTATTGAAGTCCTTCTAGTTCACATTCGCATTAGGAGCATTTGAATGTGATGACCTCATCCACAACACGTTTGGTGCGGTTGTTGGCGCATGGTGGTTGGGAAGATTGGTGGAGAGATAAGACTTGAGTTGAGTGGTGGGATGAGAAGAATAATCCTTCTTCCATGGTTTTGTGCTCTATGGTTCCTTTTGGATATGAGGAAGCGTGGTGCCAGAAGATGGTGAGATTAGCTGTATTATATGATCGAGAAGATGGGACGAAGAATCTACTGGCTCTTAAAGACAGGAATGGATACGGATGTGTATGCTAAATACCTTGATGACGGCAGTATCAGGATTGAGTGGGAATTCGATAAACAATCCTGGTGGAGAATGGGAGAATTAACTCTAAAGCCTAGTATGTACTCGTTTTCTGGTCTATCTGGTGTTGAGAAGAACACAGTGGGATTAGAACTGGAGACGAATAATCAACGGTTCACGCCGCATGTTGGCCCGGTTGATGAGGTGAGATTCACCTTAGAAGAAACCACAAAGTTAATGATTTATGTGAGTGTATATGACAGATGCGATTGTGATGTGATAGCCACTCCAGTGATTTATAAAGAGGGGGAATTTGATGATCTTGAGGAAATGGGAAGAACTTCCTAAATTCATGCGGACTGAAGAAGTCAGACCGTATTATGAGGTATTAAAGAAAAAGAGGTTGAGTCTCGTCCTCAAGAGGATGATGGATTTAGTTGGTGGGTTGATTCTTTTGGTCATCCTTGCCATCCCAATGGCAATTATCGCTGTGATGATTAAGCTAGACTCTGAAGGTCCAGTTTTTTATAGACAGGAACGTATCACTACTTACGGTAAACATTTTAAAATCCATAAATTCCGTACCATGGTCAGTAACGCTGACAAGATTGGTACAGCGGTGACTGTCGGTAATGATAGGCGTATCACAAAGGTTGGAACAAAATTGAGAAGTTGCAGATTAGATGAGCTTCCACAGGTGTTGGATCTCATCACCGGTAATATGAGTTTTGTGGGCACAAGGCCGGAAGCTGTGAAATATGTAGAGAAGTATAAACCGGAGTATTACGCTACTCTGCTTCTTTCCGCAGGTATTACAAGTGAAGCGAGTATTCGATACAAAGACGAAGCCGAACTACTGGAAGCTGCAGACGATGTGGACAAGGTCTACATGGAAGAAGTATTGCCGGGAAAGATGAAGTTTAATCTGGCGAGTATTAAAGACTTCTCCTTTTTTGGTGATATCGCCACCATGTTCAGAACTGTTTTTGCTGTATTGGGAAAAGATTACAGCGATGAGAAGACTAAGGTGTGAGTGAGGAAAAGAGTCATGGAAAAGAGAAAAGTGGTTGATGGGTTGGTTTCTATTATCATGCCATCTTGGAATACAGATAGATTTATAGCTGAAACAATTCAGTCAGTTATTGATCAGACATATCAGAACTGGGAACTTCTCATAGTGGATGATTGCTCTACTGATAATACAGATGAGGTTGTAGCATCTTTCAAGGATGACAGAATCAAGTATTTCCACAATGAAAAGAACATTGGTGCGGCATTAACCCGTAATAGAGCAATGCGAGAAGTTAAAGGCGAGTGGATTGCATTCCTAGATTCAGACGATTTGTGGATGCCGGAAAAGTTGGAAAAGCAGATTGCTTTTATGAAAGAGAATGGTTATACACTCTCCTACACAGAGTATGAAAAGATAGATGAGGAGTCAAGGCCCCTCAATATATATGTATCTGGTCCTGAGAAAGTCAATAAGCGTAAGATGTACAACTATGATTACATCGGACAGCTCACCATGATGTATAGCGCAAAAGAATTTGGACTTATCCAGATTAAAGATATAAAGAAGAATAATGACTATGCGATTAGACTTCAGCTTTATAAAAAACCGGGTACCTGCGCATATCTGCTAAAGGAAAGCCTGGCCAAGTACAGAGTAAGAAAAGTCAGCATTAGTCATGATAAGTTCAGAAGGAAATTTAAGAGCCATTATGATCTGTTCCATATGTGCGATGAAAAACCTGCGGTAGTTGCAGCCTGGTATACGTGTTGGAATATGTTCTATGGAGCTTTGAAGAAAAGAAATTATGAGAAGAGTATCTGATATTAGCGTGGAGCCTTTTCAAAAGAGAACGTGGGCCGAAATTCAATTATCTTCTGTAAAGCATAACTTTGAGGTAATTAGGCAACAAGTCAGCAACAATTCGAAGATATGTTGTGTAATCAAGGTAAATGCCTATGAGCATGGAGGTGTTCAACTTGCAAGAGTATATGAAAAGGTAGGAGCAGATTTTTTCGCCGTTTCTAATATTAAAGAAGCTATGCAGCTCAGATACGGCAATATTACTTTGACGATTTTAATCTTGGGCTATGCAGATCCGCGACATGCTTTGCTGCTTGCCGCTAACGATATTTCTCAATGTGTTTTTTCAGAAGAGTATGGAGAAAGTCTTGCTCACCAGGCAGTTAAAGATGGCTATAGTGCAAAATACATATCAAACTCGATACCGGGATGGAAAGAATAGGATTTCCTTGTAGAAAAGAGAATCAATTACCCGTAAGCGAGATTAGCAGAGTATTTAAATTACAAGGATTGATTCCAGAAGGTATCTTTACTCGCTTTGCCTCTGTGAATGAGAGCAATTTAGGAGAAGATTTCACGAAGCATCAGTTTAGGTGTTTCCTGAAGACAATTGAAGAACTGGGCTGCATTGGAGTGAACTTTCAGATTAGGCACTGCGCAATTGGCGCTGCAATATTTGAATGCCCTGAAATGCATTTAGATATGGTTAGAGCTGGTGTGGTGTTATATGGTTTGTAACATTCTTCCGAATTAAGAAATCGCGGTGATTTGGAACAGGTAATGACATTGCAAAGCATAATTACCCATATTAAAACAGTAGAAAAAGAAGATAGCATCAGTTATGGGTATGAATATTTTGCGGATGAACCGAGAAGAGTCGCAACAATTCCAATTGGATATGCAGATGGTAAATGCAAAGGAAAATCTCGTAATAGAGATTGATGGACAATTTGTTCCTGTTATTGGACGTATCTGTATAAACCAGTGCATGATTAATGTTACTAATTTAAATAACATTCAGGTAGGGACACAAGTCACAGTTTATGGTTTGACACCCAAGAATTTAATAGACAGCATTGCAATCAAAGAAACAACACAATAAACTACAAAATCGTCTGTGCGATCAGAGAAAGAGTACCACGAGTGTATAAGGAAGATGAAACAATAGTCGCTATTGAAGATAGGATGGTGTAGTTAGTATACAGGAGGATTGGAGAGTAAATGGAAAGAGATTCTTTTTTATATAAGGCGAGGAGACAGTGCCAGGTGATTGCACATAAAATTATGCCAGATAAGGTAATGTGCAAATTCTATTCCAGAATTCTTCTTAAGAAGAAGGTTGACTTGAAAAATCCACAGACATTTAATGAAAAGGTTCAATGGCTCAAGCTTCATGACTATCCAACAAATCAGCTGGTAATAGATGGAGCAGATAAGTATAAGGTAAGGGCATACGTTGAAGAAAAGGGGCTTGGAAATATCTTGGTTGCCTTGATTGGACATTGGGAAAAACTGGAAGATATTGAGTGGGACATGCTGCCGGAGAAGTTCGTTCTGAAATGTAATCATGGTTGTGCATATAACATCCTTTGCAATGATAAAAGCACTTTCGATAAAGAGGATGCAATCAAAAAAATGCGTAAGTGGATGAAGGAGGACTTTGGCGCTTTCAACATCGAGACACATTATTCTAAAATTAAGCCCCACATTACATGTGAAGAATTCTTAGGCGACTGCATCATTGATTATAAGTTTTTCTGCTTCAGTGGAGAACCGAAATATATTTATGTGTCATCTGATTTAGTCCATGATCGTCAGGCACAGATTGGTTTCTTCTATTTGGATGGAACGAAGATGCCTTTAATACGAGATGACTATACTCCGATGGATATAGAAGAACTGCCGCCTTTCTTTGACCAGATGAAGGAAGCTGCAAGAGTATTGTGTCAGGACTTCCCATTTGTGAGAGTAGATTTTTTTCTAGCAAATAACACCTATTATTTTGCGGAACTCACTTTCACGCCGAGCGGAGGAATGATGCCGTTTAATCCGGATAAATATGATTTGGAGTGGGGAAAATTGATTGATTTGAGTAGAGTGAGAAATAATGAAGAATAAGAAAATTGCTATTATTGGTCATTTTGGTGGAAATGAAAATATCCTGGATGGGCAAACGATAAAAACTAAAATTTTATACGATGAATTAAAGAACGCAACTGATTGGAATATACGCAAGGTTGATACATACTACAAAAGCAAAAAGCCGATTAAGCTGCTGATTGAATCAATTATTACACTCGTTTCTACCCGTGATGTAATTGTTTTACTTTCTGGAAATGGAATGAAGTTTTACTTTCCAATACTCAGCTTTTTTGCAATGGTTTTTAAGACTCGTATATATCATGATGTTATTGGAGGAAATCTTAATTCATACGTTAAGAAGTATCCCAAGTTTAAAGACTATTTGAATTCATATGAAGTTAACTGGGTAGAAACAGAAAGCTTAAAAAAATATATGATAGAGTGCGGAGTGACAAACTGCGAAGTTATACCGAATTTTAAGCGATTGAGTATTACTGATGTTGAGTGTGGTAGCTACAATGTACCATTTAAATTTTGCATTTTTTCCAGAGTAATGAAAGAAAAAGGTGTAGAAATTGCTATTAAAGCTATAGAAGAAATTAATGCATCTGCAGGAAAAATAGTCTGTAATCTTGATATCTATGGTCGAATTGATGATGGATATAAAGATGATTTTACAAAGTTAATGAAAAGTGTAACATCTGCAATTAAATATAAAGGAATGGTTCCGTACGATAAAAGTACTGAAACAATAAGAGGGTATTACTCATTACTATTTCCTACCTTTTGGAAAGGTGAGGGCTTTCCCGGAACTATTATTGACGCTTTTTCGGCAGGGATCCCAGTGATTGCAACGGATTGGAATTGTAATGGTGAGATTGTTGTTAATGGGGTAAATGGGGTATTATATCCAAATGACCATATTAATAATTTAAGAGAAGCAATAGAGTGGATGATAAGTAATCAGGAAGCTATGATACAGATGAAGAAGGAATGTAGAAAATCCGCACAAAAATTTCAACCAGATGAGTATATAAAGCAGATTGTTTCCCGTATTTTTCATGAGAGCAATTAGATTGAGGAGAGAATAATTATGGAGATTGTACTAAGCGTCATAATTCCAATGTTCAAAGGTAAGAAATATATAAAAAGTACTGTTGAACAAGTAAAAAAAATAAAAATAAATAAGGAAATAATTATAGTTAATGATGGATCTCCTGATGATAGTTATGATTATTGTTCAAAATTATATGATTTAGATGATGAGGTAATATTAATAAATAAAGAAAATGGAGGTATTGCGAGTGCTAGGAATGTAGGGTTAGAGAATACTCATGGTAGATATGTTTTATTTATAGATCAAGATGACTGTATTAATCCGATATCAGTTAAGAATTCAATTGATTATATGCTGAATAGCGATTTAGATATAATCTTCTGGTCAACTGAATTCCGTAATGTAAAAGGTGAAACAAGTATTTGCGATGAGGTATATCAAGAAGGAATCCTTACAAGAGAGCAGATTGTCGATGAAGTGATGACTAGTTTCATTATGTCACGTCGAAATAAATATATATCTTACCTTGGACACATATGGGGTGGCATTATTTCAAAAAGAATAATTGAAAATAATAATCTTTCATTTCGTTTTTTTATAGACTATGAAGATGATTATTTATTCGTATTTGATTGCTTGCTTGTTGCACATAAAATCGGATTTATTAAAAATACAGGTTATTATTGGACTGTAAATGAAAAATCATATTCTCATTGTAAACGACTGAACTGCAATTATATAGATAAGTCTGAAAGAATGTATGACTATATTAATCAGAAAATAAAAAATATTCCAATATCAAATAATAATATGGAAAGTATTCTTATTTATGAGAAACAAAGAACCATATTAAATGCATTACGCAATGCGTGTTTAAGTGAGGGGGGCAAGGACGAATTGGGAAGTATAAAAAAAGCGTTGAAAAGTGATTTGTATAAAGAGAGTATGCATAAACCCCTTGAAGTATTGGAAGACGGTAGATTTATACTTGTGTATTTCCTAATAAAATACAATTTCTTTACGTTGGCGGTTTTAATAATTCGTGCATACTATTTCTTAAAAAGGTAGATTTCATTCATGGCAATTTCCTCATGATGTGAATTTGGATTGGAGAAAAAAACATTGAAATTTACAATATCAAGAAGAACAATTACGAATAATATCTTTATAATTATTAATCTATTGTGTTTAGGATTAAAAATTGTTGGAAATACGCATATAGGTGTTATTACGTCATTAGTAATTTTAGCTGTTCTAGTATTAAATATTGATACTCTTAGAATCTTTAATAAGGACGTTATATACGCTCTTTTTATATTGGTTAATGTACTTTCAGTTATAGCATATATTTATAACGATAGAAGTATAAATATTTATTTTCAAGGAATAAGCTATAATTTAATACCGTCTTTACTATATTTGTTAGGTGCAAAAAGTGCTAAAAGTAATAATGATGAAAGGTTTATTGCTAATAAAATATTGTTTTCTGCTTTTGTTTTGATGGTCATTGGTTTGTTTTTTTACATTGCGTTCCCGGATTTCTTTTATACACATATTGGACAAGATTTAGATACTTATAGATGGGGAATCAATGATTATAGATATGGTTCATATATATCAAGTTCAAATTTGGGTAGTCTTTGTGTAGCGTGCATACCACTATTTTTTTTAACAATAAATAATAGAAAAAGAATCGCAAATTGCTTTTTGTTTTTTATATTAATATTATCTTTATTATTATGTATGCAAAGAAGTGCTTGGGTCACAACAGTGGCTATTATATTTGTTATTATAGTAAAATCAAGGCTAGAAAAATCAAAAAAAATACTTATAGTACTGGGAATTCTATTCTTGATTATGGCTTATTTTTTCTTTGCAGATGTTTTTTTGAGTAGTACCCAATTATCATATTTTCAAACAAGAAGTTCGCAAATAAATATTATTAAAATGATATCTGAAAGAATCAATCAATGGCGGGACTCTTTTGAAATTTTCATGTCAAATCCTTTTGGCTATGGGCTTGGATCAATGGGACACAAGGCAGCTGAGGTAGGTTATACAGGAGTTGTTGCCGATGGTAATTATCTTAGAATTCTTGGTGAATTGGGAATTGAGGGACTGGTGTTGTTTTCTTGTTTAATTATAAAGGCTGCTAAGAATGGAATTAAGGAACATCTCGAATTAACGCTTTTGATATTTGGTTTTTGTTTACAAGCAATTGGAACAAATGTATTTGATCTATATTTTTCTTCATTTGTTTTTTGGTTTGTATTAGGGTACCTTAATCACACGTATGATGCTCATATTGAGACAAATAAAAATATATTAATAAGAAGAAATGGGGCTATGGAGTGAAAAAGATATGCGGATAATGTATTTAATTCATGTAAATTGGGATTGGATATTTCAAAGGCCACAGATTTTAGAAAAAATGCTTGAAGAGGATTATGATGTAGTAGTGTATAACAAAAAAGTACTGTTTAAGCCTTCGGTGTCAAAAAATAGTATTAGGCCCAAAAACATGAAAGTTATGTGGCAACTTCCCAAAGAGGATAAGATTCCTTTAGTTAAACGTATTAATAGATGGATTATTAAGCAAAGTTACAAAAGATGCAAAGATTATGATGCTGTTTGGGTTTGCCATCCTAGTTTGTTTTCTTTTTTACCAAATGATTATTCTGGGAAAATTATATATGATTGTATGGACAATCATGCTGCTTTGGCTAATGCCACAGAGAAAGAAGTAATTAGAAAAAGTGAAGAATGTTTGGTAAAAAGAGCAGACTTAATATTTGCAACAAGTGAAAGACTTATTAAAGTAATACCAGGATTAGAGGATGCAATTTTGGTCCGAAATGGGTATAATGCTAGAGTATATAAAATGGCAACAGATAACCAAATAAAAATGAAGTACAAATTAGGCTATATAGGTACCATATCTTCATGGTTTGATTATTTGTTATTAAAGGAAAGCTTAAAAAAAGTAGATAATATAGAATATCATTTAGTTGGACCGGTTGAATATATAGATAACGATTTGGCGAATAATAAAAATATTATATTTGATGGTGTTATCGAACATGCAAAGCTATTTGATACTGTAAAAGAATATGATGCATTAATTATGCCATTTAAGGTAAATGATATTATTTTAGCGGTGGATCCGGTTAAATTATATGAATACATTGCATGGGGAAAGTGCATTATTTCAGTTTGGTATCCTGAAATAGACAGGTTTTCGCCATATGTATATTTTTATAAAACATATGAGGAGTATTTCTCCTTAATGGATGTATTAAGCAAAGATGGGTTTAAGCCAAAGTATACAGATGTACAACGATGTGATTTTTTGAATGAGAACACATGGAAAGACCGCTATAAGATTATTAACAAACGACTGAACGATTTGTTGTAATCAAAATAGTAGGTGATAGTCAAAAATACGGAAGCTGAACCAATTATGACATAATGGATATGAGAGAATAGTGTCATCAAAGACGAAAGAGTGCTCGGATGACACTTAAGGAACATAGTAAAATAGCAAATCCTCTTACCCCAAACAAATGGGCCAGATCAAAGCATAACTTATGAGACTTCTGGCCCTCAATGATGGACTTAAGGATACCAATCCTGAATACGGCTCTGTTTGTAAAAGCATAACAACAAGGTTTATTAGGAATGGTAAGTTGCGATAAGATCTACCACCTGAACACATTGAATAGACTACAAAGTAGATTGAAAGATATAATTTAGCGTTTTCAGGGTGTCACTTGAGAGTACTATAGCCACTACCATGTACTCTTCAATGTAGTTGCGCCCTATTGCCCTCGGATTGTGTAAGTGGATGGAGATAAAATTCGGTATTTCCTCTGCTTGATCCTCCAGTATATACGATTGAATTTGTAAAAACATTGGGATTGTTGGAAATTTGAAATACTAAGTTTTCAAATTTTGACTAAAACCAAATAGTGTGTGGGCTCTTTATTAACTCTAGGTAAGCGAGGAGAACAGAAATGAGAATTTTTGCTTTATATTTACCACAATTTCATAGAATCCCGGAGAATGACAAATGGTGGGGAGAAGGTTTTACAGAATGGGAAAAAGTCAGAAAGGCAAGGCCTTTATATAAAGGGCATAGTCAACCGAAGCATCCTCTTAATGATAATTACTATAATCTTTTGGATTATGAAACTGTAAAATGGCAGACAGATTTGATGCATACATACAAGATATCAGGTATGATTTACTATCACTATTATTTTAATGGGAAGTTATTACTTGAAAAGCCAGCAGAACAGCTTCTTGAGTGGAAAGATATTGATCAACCATTTTTCTTTTGTTGGGCCAACCATACATGGAATAGATCATGGAATGGTACAAAAGAAATACTAATTAAACAAGAGTATGGTGGCATAGAAGATTGGAAAAAGCATTTTGAATATTTACTACCCTTTTTTAAAGACAGGAGATATGAAAAAATAGATAACAAACCATTATTTGTCCTATACGATGAAAAATGTCCTGTAAAAAACAAGATGTTTGCAATGTTTGATTTATGGTGTAAAGAGGCAGGATTTGATGGAATACAAATGATTTTTGAAAAATTCCGATTTGGCAAGAATAGTAGTGATACTAAAGTGATGAACTTTTATTCTGAACCTAGTGCGGGGCGTTTAGCGTTAGAAGAAAAAAGGGGAAAACTTTATATACGAATACACAACTTTATCGATAAAATGAATCAAAAAGGTATTCTCCATCATATAAAAAAATATGATGGAAATAAAATTTATTCGCAATTAATTACACAGAAAAGGATAAATGAAAATGATATCCCCGGTATTTTTTTTGAATGGGATAATACACCAAGACATGGTCAAAGGGGATATATTATTACACCCGTAGATAAAACAACTTTTATGAAGTATATGGATACTATAAAAAACTCAAAATATGCAATTGTAAATGCATGGAATGAGTGGGCAGAGGGAATGATTCTTGAGCCTACAGCTGAAAACGGGTATAAGTATTTAGAGTGGATTAAAGAGTGGAAGGATAATGAGGACAGAATATGAAAGTTGGTTTTTTGGGTTTCCCATTTGTTGATTCTAATAAAGGATGTGAAGCACTTACCTATTCCATGGTACAAATACTTCGATCTTTATCTAGTAGAGAATTGACTATAGTAAATTTGAACGGACAGAAAGTTGATAATATAAAGCGGCATTTTAAAGATATTAATTTTGAATCACGAGAACTAATTATTAAAGATTATAGGTTTAAAAATCCTAAGATATTAAAGGATTTAGATTTTGTGATAGATGCTACATATGGTGATAATTTTTCTGATATATATTTACCATGGTTTGTAAAAAAAACAACTATATTAAAAATTATTATTTGGTTAAATAGTAAGCCATTAATTTTAGCCCCTCAAACATATGGGCCATTTAAGGATAAGCGCCTTGAAAAAATGGCTAGTTTTATAATAAAAAAAGCAAATGCGGTATATAGTAGAGATGAACTATCAACACAGTATGTAAAAAAAATTTCTAATATTACTCCGATAACTGTAACAGACTTAGCGTTTATATTGCCATATACTAAACAAAGTACATATTGCGAGAAGATTAAGATAGGAATTAATGTGTCTGGTTTATTGTGGGATGGAGGATTCTCTGAAAGCAATCAGTTTGGACTAAAAACAAATTATAGAGAATATATTGTGGAATTGCTTTCATATTTAACAGATTCTGATAAATATATGATATATATAATACCGCATGTTTTGGCGACACCTGACATGCAGATTGATGATGACGTAGCCATATGCGAAGAACTATCTCAACAATTTGGTTTGAAGTTAGCACCAAAATTTGAAAATCCAGTTCAAGCTAAAAGTTTTATATCTAATATGGATATTTTTACAGGTGCTCGTATGCATTCTACAATAGCAGCAATTTCATCAGGAGTAGCGACAATCCCTTTTTCCTATAGTCGTAAATTTGAAGGTTTATACGATAGTATAAACTATAAGTATGTTATTGATGGGAAAACATTAAGTACTGATGAAGCAGTGAAAAAAACAAAAGAGTATATTTCTATGTACCAAAAACTTATTTCAGATGCAGAGATTAGCATGGAACAAGTTCACTATAATCATGAAAAGTTTATATTAGATTTTACAAATACAATTAAAAAATACATTGATTAATTATTAGAAAATCTAATGCATTATTTTTAGAGGGAGATTTGGAATGATGAAAAAAATAATGCTAGTCTTTGGCACGAGACCAGAAGCGATTAAAATGTGCCCATTGGTAAATGAATTGAAGACAAGAAGAGGTATTGAAACTATAGTGTGTGTTACTGGTCAGCACAGACAGATGCTGGATCAGGTGCTCAACACCTTCAATGTTGTACCCGACTATGACCTTTCCATCATGAAGCAGGGGCAGACCCTTTTCGATATTACGAAAGGGATACTGGAAAAGATAAAGGCAGTGTTGGAAGAAGTGAAGCCGGATGTGGTTTTAGTCCACGGTGACACATCAACCACATTTGTAACAGCTCTGGCATGTTTCTACCTGCAGATTCCGGTTGGCCATGTTGAGGCAGGGCTTCGTACATATAATATCTACTCTCCATACCCTGAAGAGTTTAATCGTCAGGCTGTGGGCATCATTTCCCAGTACAACTTCGCTCCAACTCAGATGGCAGCAGGTAACCTCATTAAAGAGGGAAAAGACCCAAGCAAAATCTACATTACTGGTAATACAGTAATCGATGCTATGCAACATACTGTGCGGGAAGATTATTCCCATCCTGAACTTGATTGGGTTGGAGATAGTAAGCTCATCTTCATCACGGCTCATAGAAGAGAAAACCTTGGTGAGCCGATGCACAACATGTTTAGGGCTATTCGCCGTGTTCTTGATGAGCATCCTGAGTGTAAGGCTGTATATCCAATTCATATGAATCCTATGGTTCGTAAGGCTGCTGACGAGGAGCTTGGAGGATGTGATCGCATCCACATCATCGAGCCAATCGAGGTCTTTGATTGTCACAACTTCGAGGCAAAATGTCATCTTTGCTTAACTGATTCCGGAGGAATTCAAGAAGAAGTACCTTCCTATGGAAGACCTGTGCTTGTGATGAGAGACACGACTGAAAGACCGGAAGGAGTAGAGGCTGGGACTTTAAGACTTGTAGGCACGGACGAAGAAGTAATTTATAAGAACTTTAAAGAATTATTGGAGAATCAAGAGGCATACGATGAAATGGCTAAGGCTTGTAATCCTTATGGTGATGGCCATGCATGCAAGAGAATTGCGGATATCCTAGAATTTGGAACATATGAGCCTTGGAAATAGAATTGCCCCTCTAAGGTTCAATCTGAATTAATGAAAATTGTGAATGAGAAAAATACTGCTTTTAAGGAGAGCTTGGCTACTCTTTTTTCGGAGGAATAAATATGGAGTTTTCTAATATAAATAACGTGGGAATTCTAGTTGATCTATTAAAAGAAAATAGCATAAAGGACTTAGTAATTAGTCCAGGAGGAACAAACATCCCGGTTATAAAGGCGGTTCAAGATGATCCCTTTTTTAAATGTTATTCTGTCGTAGACGAAAGAAGTGCTGCGTATGTGTCAATTGGTATATACCTTCAGACTAGAAATCCTATCGCTTTAATTTGCACTAGTGCACAGGC
>OLVT01001784.1_pt1 | contig 16627 bp, 16 predicted proteins | sample 1673241 | NCBI WGS metagenome assembly OLVT01 (sample SAMEA3178936, study PRJEB25190) | human gut metagenome | biome: human gut; feature: human-associated habitat; material: faeces | place: Austria | collected 2013 | reverse complement strand
CCAACCGTCCGGAAGTTCTGGATCCGGCGCTGCTGCGTCCGGGCCGTTTCGACCGTCAGGTCTATGTCGGCGCACCGGATGTCAAGGGCCGTGAGGCTGTCCTCAAGGTACATGCCCGCAACAAGCAGTTCGACCCGGATGTCAAGTTCTCTGAAATTGCCAAGACGACCGCCGGTTTCACCGGTGCAGACCTCGAAAACCTGCTCAATGAGGCAGCGCTGCTTGCGGCACGCCGCAACAAGAAGCTGATCTCGCAGGAGGAGATCGAGGAGTCGCTGCTCAAGGTCGTAATGGGCGTGGAGAAGAAGAGTCACATCATCAACGAGCACGACAAGCGCCTGACCGCGTACCACGAGGCCGGTCACGCGATCTGCTTCCACGTTCTGCCGACGCAGGATCCGGTACACCATGTTACCATCATCCCGCGTTCGTCCGGCGCAGGCGGCTTTACCATGCCGCTGCCTGAGGAGGATCAGGCCTACCGCACCAAGAAGTATATGGAGGAGTACATCATCGTTTGCCTGGGCGGCCGCGTGGCCGAACAGCTGACGATGGAGGATATCTCCACCGGTGCTTATGGCGACATCAAGCAGGCAACCCAGATGGCACGCGCCATGGTCACCAGCTACGGCATGAGCGAGCGTATCGGCCCGATCGACTACGGCTCGGATAACGGTGAGGTGTTCCTCGGCCGCGATCTGGCAGCCGGCAAGGGCTATTCCGAGGTTAAGGCGGCGGAGATCGACGACGAGATTCACCGCATTATCGAGCACGCATATCACGCCTGTGAAAAGCTGCTGAGCGAGCATATGGACGAGATGAAGCGCGTTGCTGAGTATCTCATCCGTAACGAAACGATGGACGGCGAGACCTTTGTTAAGGTCTACAACGGCGAAATCGTTCCGGATAAGATCGTCGGCGAGGATCTGATGACCGAGCTGCAGCAGGAGCTGCACGCCAAGGTAAGCAAGCCTGCGGAATCCGCAGAGGAGCTTGCCAAGGTCGAAGAAGCTGAAAAGGATCTCGACCCGGATAAGCAGGATCAGTAAACATTCACAAAACCCCACAGAAAATTCTGTGGGGTTTTTCCTTACCTGAAATGTCAAATACTCTTGACATTTTGCTGTCTGCCTGTTATCTTGAAGATGTAAAGAGAACTTTACATTTTGGTGAACGGCATCAAGGGCAGGAGGTGCTTTTATGCGGTGGGATTTGTACACATCAGCCGAGAAAATGCAGGTATTGTGGGTCTGCATCGGTCTGCCGGTGCTTCTGCTGGCGGCATGGCTGGTAAGAGACTGGATGGATGCCGGAGGGTCGAAAAAGGCCCGCAAAGCCGCCAAAGCACTCGGCAGCAGGACCGATGAGATGGAGCACGCCATCATCACACAGGCGCAGGCGGTCGCGTACCGCGTGACGCAGGCGGGAATCCTGGCGTGCCTGTATTATCGGCTGCTGGTAAAAGGGCAGGCGGCAATGGAGTTGTGTGCGCTGCTGGTCGTGTCCGGCATGGCGGAGGCGGCTGTTATACTTGTGCAGACGTTCCGCAAAGCAAAGGGTGATGAGGAGCACCCGCCGAGACTGGCTTTCCTTATCGCAAAGCTGACGTTCTGTGCGGTGCTGATCGGATTGGCCGTCGGAATGACGGTTCTAACGCAAAACTGGTAGGAGGTGCGCTTATGAGCTGGGATATGTACGATATGACACAGAAGGTGCAGGTTGTTGTGGTTGTGATTGTGCTGCCGCTGGTTATTCTTGCAGCGAGTCTGTGGCACGACTGGGTAGAAGAAGGACAATCGCCGCGAACGAGAAAAATCATGAAGGACTGGGAATGGAATATCGATGAGATGGCGCACGCCGTCAATGTGAAGGGCCGCTTGATCGGCTATCGTGTGCTGCAGGCCGGTGTTATCATTTATCTTGGTTACAGCCGCTTTTTCCGTGATTATCGCTCGATTGAACTCAGTGTCCTGGCAATCGTGTCCATTGTTGCTGAGGTGCTGTTTATTATCATCAAAACCATTCGCAATATGGCGGGCGATGAGGATAAAACGCAAATGTGGAAACAGATGGGACACAGTGTGTTCAATAATCTGATGTATCTGTGTATTGTGGTCGATGTTTTCTGGATGTAGGGAGGTGCACCTATGTTTACAGCCGAAACCGGTATAGGCGTGGTCGTAATGGTTGTTTTTGCGGCATTCTGGTTGGCTTTTATGCTCTGGGAGGACTGGGGACAGGCCGGAAAGACCGCTCGTGCACGCGCTTCCGCGAAGGCTAACGGCTGGGAGCAGGACGAAATGCAGAACACGATCACACGCAATGGTGCGATTATCGCCTATCGCTTGATGACGGTCGGGCTGTTTGTGGTGATGCTGGTGGATATCATTGCATTCGGTAAAAATGTGAGCGAGTTTGCGATTCTGTGGTTCGTGTGCATGGTGTTCGAGGGTGTTTACAGAACAATCGCGACCTACCGTGCCGCAAAAGACGACGAGGAAAATCCGCCGTCTAAAAGTGCGCTCGCTGGGGATATTGTAAAGCGTATTTTCATTCCGGTCGTGATATTCGCAGATTTGATATGGAAGTTCTGGAGCTGAAGATGAAGAACAACATTAAAGAACTCCGCAAGGCGCGCGGCCTGCGGCAGGAGGACATGGCAAAGCTGCTTGGGGTATCGCGGCAGACCATCGTGGCGATGGAGAACGACAAATACGATCCGACGCTCGAGCTGGCGATAAAGACCGCGCGGCTGCTTGGGCAGCCGGTGGAGGGAATTTTCTTCTTAGAAGAAGCGTGAATTGCTGATAAGCAGCAGCTGCTTTCCGGTGCACACGAGGCGCGTGAGCGCAACGCCGCCCGGAAAGGGCGTATTGCTTCGCAACTCATGTGCACCGGAGAACGGATTCACAAATCAAAATCTGCACGAAAAAAGGACTTCCCGCAGGAAGTCCTTTTTTATAGCACGGATTTACCCAATACCGCCGGGGATAATAAAGCTGAAGAATACGACGAGTGCGGCAAGGAAGATATACACATATTTCGCAAGCGGCGCAAACGCGCGGCTGAGCGGCTTGCTGCGGCCGTTCATCAGCTCCTGCTCCATCTTGTCGATGCCGAGCACCCAGTACGCCATAACCGCACCGAGGATTGCACCGATCGGCACAACGTAAATGGTAATCACGTCCATCAGCGTACCCATGAGCGCATCGCGCTCGATAAACAGGCCAACCGCCAATGCGGCGCCGCACGCCAGCAGGACAGCGGCCTTTCGGCTCAGCTTGAGGCGCGTCTGTGCGGCTTCGGAGACTGCTTCCAGCATATTCGCCAGCGAGGTAATGCCCGCGAACAGCACGGAAATAAAGAAGAAGAACGCGAACAGACGGCCGAACGGCATCTGCTGGAATACACGCGGCAGGGTGATGAACAGCAGCTTGGGGCCGGAGGCCGGGTCCAGACCGAACGCGAACACGCTCGGCAGGATGGCGAAGCCGGCCAGCATAGCCGCGCAGGTGTCGAGCACGGCGGTCATGCACGACGAATGCACAACATCCTCATTTTTCGGCAGGTAAGAGCCGTAAATGATCATGCCCGAGCCGGTGATCGACAGCGAGAAGAACGCCTGACCCATCGCCATGATCCATGTGCGCGGGTTCAGCAGATACTCCCACTGCGGTACGAGCAGGTATTTGTATCCTTCGATCGCATTTGGCAGGAAGGCTACGCGGACAGCAATAATGATGAACAGGATGAAGAACGCAGGCATCATCACTTTGTTGATCTTTTCAATGCCGCCGGACACGCCGAAGATCAGCACAGCCGCCGTCAGCAGGATAACCAGGGTGTGCCACGGCACACTGGAAAAATTCGTGCTGCTCATTTCCGTGAAGAACTGCTCCGGTTCGGTGCTCATCAGCGAGCCGGTCAGTGCACCGAACGCGCTCCGCAGCACCCAGCCGACGATGATGGCGTAGCCGATGGCAATACCGAGCGAGCCGAGCAGCGGAATCGTACCGAGGATGGCGCCGCCCTTTTTGCCGCGGGACTTCATCGCAAATTCATATGAGCCGATCGGACCTGTGCCGGTCATGCGGCCGAAGGCGAACTCGCCGGACAGGCCGACATAGCCGAACAGCGCAATAAACAGCAGGTAGGGGATTAAAAAAGCCGCGCCGCCGTATTGACCGGTGCGGTAAGGGAACATCCAGATGTTTCCCATGCCGACCGCAGAGCCGACTGCCGCCAGCACAAAGCCGATTTTTGAGGTAAAGGTTCCGTTTCCGTTTTTCTGATGCATAATAAAATTCTCCGGTTGTTTACAGATATAAACATAGTATAACACAAAATAAAGCAAAAAGCCACTTGTACTTTTCACAGGAAAAGCGGGAGCTTTTGACAGAAGTAACAAAACACTCGTTGGAATTTAGGGAAATTTATCAGTTATTCTCTTGCGCTCGGTGGATGGATATGGTATGATAGATGAGCGTGAAAAAGACAAGTGTCTTTTTAGGAAGGACAGACATCGCATGGTAAAACCAAAGTATTATCTCGTGGAGCGCACCCTGCTGCCGGAGGTATTTCAGCGCGTGATCGAAGCGAATGAAGCCATCGCTTCGGGCAAGGCGGCTACGGCAAGCGAAGCGGCAAAGATCGCCGGTCTGTCGCGCAGTGCGTACTACAAATATAAGGACGGCGTTCGCCCTTTCTTTGAGGCGACTACCGACCGCATTGTCACCTACCATTTCATGCTGCACGATCAGCCGGGTGTTCTGTCGAGCATCCTCGGACTGATGGCACGCTCGGGTGCAAACCTGCTGACGGTGAACCAGTCCATTCCGATGAGAGGAATGGCATCGGTCACCATTTCGGCCCGCACCGGTGAGATGAAATACTCATCCGAAGAGCTTGTGCATCGTGCAGAAGCAATGGAAGGCGTCAGCAAAGTGGAAATTCTGGCATCTGAATGACCGTCCGACGGTATACAGAACGCTAATTTAACTGATGAAAGGAAATCAGCATATGATTAAAGTAGCAATCATGGGACACGGCACCGTCGGCTCGGGCGTATATGAGGTTTTTGACATGAACGCCGACAAGATCGCAAAGACCGTTGGCGAGCCGGTTGAGGTAAAGTACGTCCTCGACCTGCGCGACTTTTCCTCTCTGCCGTATGGCAATAAATTTGTAACCGATTTCTCCGTCATCGAGAACGACCCTGAGGTAACGGTCGTTGCCGAGGTGATGGGCGGCGTGGGCGCTGCATATCAGTTCACCAAGCGCTGCCTCGAGGCCGGCAAGAGCGTATGCACCTCCAACAAGGAGCTGGTTGCTACCAAGGGTGAGGAGCTGCTCAAGATTGCCGAGGAGCACGGCGTAAACTACATGTTCGAGGCCTCTGTCGGCGGCGGCATTCCGGTTATCCGCCCGATGCTGCAGTGCCTGGCTGCCAACGAGTTTAACGAAATCTGCGGCATCCTGAACGGCACGACCAACTACATTCTCACCCAGATGATCCACAACGGTGTTACCTTTGCGGATGCGCTCAAGCAGGCACAGCTCAACGGCTATGCCGAGAAGGATCCGACCGCTGACATCGAGGGTCACGATGCCTGCCGCAAGATCTGCATCCTGTCCGACCTCGCTTACGGCGACAAGTTCGACCCGGATAAGGTTTCCTGCGAGGGTATCACCAAGATCACCCTCGAGGACGTAGCAAACGCCGACAAGCTGGGCTGCGTTATCAAGCTGCTGGGCCGCTCGGTCCGCTGTGAGGACGGCACCGCTTACGCTTATGTTGCACCGCATCTCATCCACAAGGAAAGCCCGCTGGCCGCTGTTGAGGACGTATTCAACGCCATCATGATCGACGGCAATGCGACCGGTGAGGTTATGTTCTACGGCAAGGGCGCCGGCAAGCTGGCGACCGCTTCCGCTGTTGTTGCCGATATGCTGGACAGCATCGAGCACAAGGACAACCGCCGCCGTATCTTCTGGGGCGATGGCTCCAAGAATCTGCTCCGTCCGCTGGATACCCTGCAGAGTGCATGGTACGTTCGCTTCAAGGGCGCACAGAAGGATGTTGAGGAGCTGCTGCCGGTTGAGAGTCTGACCGAGCCTGCTGAGGGCGTATTCGTGGTTCAGACCCGCAAGCTGTCCACCGCAGAGATGAACGCCGCAGCCGAAAAGCTGAACGCACGCGGTGAAGTTCGTGCGGCAATGCGTATTCTGTAAAGGAGAGAAATACAATGGTTCGTGTAACCGTCCCTGCTACGAGCGCCAATATGGGCTCGGGCTATGACAGCATCGGCATTGCGCTCGAGCTGTACAACGTGATCGACCTCGCAGAGAACGATCATATTGATATTTCGGATAAAAACGGTCAGTACGTCCCGCAGGACGAGAGCAATCTGATCTATCAGTGTGCAAAGCGCGTCTACGACGAGTGCGGCAAGCCGCTTTCCGGCTTGACCATCGTTGAGGACTGCGCTATCCCGCAGACCCGCGGCCTTGGCTCGTCCTCGGCGTGCACGGTTGCGGGCATCATGGGTGCAAACATGCTGCTCGGTGAGCCGCTCGACCGCAACGCGGTCATTGATCTGGCGGCTACCATCGAGGGTCATCCGGATAACTCCACACCGGCGATCCTCGGCGGCTTCTGCGTGGCGCTGCTCGAAAACGGCCATGTGCATCACGTTCGTGTGCCGGTTCACGGCGCGATCGACTTCGTGGTATTCATTCCGGATTTCCAGCTGTCCACCGAAAAGGCGCGTGCGGCGCTGCCCAAGACCATCGACCATCACGATGCGGTTTACAATCTGGCGCGCGCAGCGCTGCTCGCGGGCAGCCTGACCACCGGCAAGCTGGAAAACCTTGATGTGGCAACCGGTGACTGTCTGCACCAGCCGTACCGTTTCGGTCTGATTGAAAACGGTGAGGACATCGTGCGTGAGGCCAAGAAGCTGGGCGCACTCGGCGCTTTCATTTCCGGCGCAGGCCCGTCCATCGTGGCGATCGTCTACAAGGGCGACCGCGACTACATCACCCGTGCACAGGAGCTGTGCGAGAAGCTGTATCCGCACTGGAAGGCCGTACAGCTGCGCTGTGATGAGGTCGGTGCGACCGTAAAACGACTGTAATAGGGGACGGATGAGTGCTCTCGTCCGTGTATATAAGGAGGAAACATAGTTAGTATGAGTCTTATTGTGCAAAAGTTCGGCGGCACTTCGGTTGCCAACACCGAGCGACTGAAGAATGTTGCGGACATTGTTACCAAGACCGCACAGGCAGGTAATCAGGTTGTTGTAGTTGTATCCGCTCAGGGCGATACCACGGATGATCTGATCGTAAAGGCTGCCGAGCTGAACGACCGTCCTTCTAAGCGTGAGATGGACGTTCTGCTCAACACCGGCGAGATGATCTCCATGTCTCTGCTGGCGATGGCCATCCAGAAGCTGGGCTTTCCGGTCGTATCCCTGACCGGCTGGCAGATTGGTCTGGAGACCAACAGCAACTACTCGGATGCCCGCATCAAGCGCATCGCAGGTGAGCGCCTCAAGGCAGAGCTGGATAACGGCCGCATCGTTATTGTTGCAGGCTTCCAGGGCATTAACAAGATGGGCGACGTGACCACGCTCGGCCGCGGCGGCTCGGACACCACCGCAGTTGCCATTGCAGCAACGCTCGGCGCGGATCTCTGCCAGATCTACACCGACGTAGACGGCGTTTACACTGCCGATCCGCGCATCGTAAAGGATGCCAAGAAGCTGGACGCCATCACCTATGATGAGATGCTGGAGCTGGCATCTCTGGGTGCACAGGTGCTGCACAACCGTTCGGTTGAGATGGCAAAGAAGTACAATGTCGATCTTGAGGTCGTTTCGAGCTTTACCCGCAATCCGGGTACCAAAGTCAAGGAGGGTTCTAACATGGAAAAATTGAATGTTTCGGGTGTTGCCCGTGATAATAACTGCGCACGAGTTGCCATCATCAATCTGGATGATACGCCGGGTACCGCGTTCAAGGTATTCTCGCTGATGGCGAAGCACCACGTCAATATCGACATCATCCTGCAGTCCGTCGGCCGCGATAACAAGAAGTCTATTTCCTTCACCATCCGTCAGGACGATGCAGAGCGCGTAGAGTCTATCCTGCGCGACGCGAAGGAGATGCTCGGTTATGAGGATCTGTCCATCAACACCAAGGTTGCAAAGGTTTCCATCGTTGGTGCAGGCATGGCTTCCGCTACCGGTGTTGCTTCCAAGATGTTCGAGGCTCTGGCTATGGCCGGCATCAACATCCGCATGATCTCCACCTCTGAGATCAAGATCTCCGTCCTCATCAACGAGGAGGACAGCGAGAAGGCTGTTAAGGCTATCCACGAGGAGTTCTTCAACGCCTAATTGGGGGCAATATCACACGATTGCATCGGCGGCGTTTGGCGGAAATTTTGTGCGCTGATTTTGTTGCGTTCCCTTGCAATACACAAAGTATTGCTGCGGAACCGCGCCGCATCAGCACGCAAAATTTACTCGCCAACCGCTCACCGCTGAATCGTGTGGTAATGCCCATAAGTGTTTTCCCAGATAGCCTCAAAGTCCCGAAATGTGCATTTCGGGACTTTTTTGCAACCGGAAAGACGTCCGCAACTGTCGGTTGACAAAAAGAAACGATGGGTTGGTGGCGTTTTTGCGGCATTGCAGGCACACTGGAGACAGAAAAGAAAGGCAGGTGGCAGAAATGACAACAGGTGAGAAAATCGCGGCGCTGCGAAAAGAGCAGGGCATGAGTCAGGAGGCGCTCGGCGAAAAGCTGAGCTTGAGCCGTCAGGCGGTCAGCAAGTGGGAGGCCGATCAGGCGGTGCCCACGATGGATAATTTAATGGAACTGAGCAAGCTGTTCGGCGTTCCGGTGGATACGTTGCTGCGTCCGGATGCGGAGCTAATGCCAAAGGCAGAGGACTAGGATGAATCGTGGCCGGGTGCAGAGAACCAGCCGGTCAGGAACGGAAACCGCAAGTGGAAAATTACAGCGATAGCGGCGGCAGGACTGCTGTGCGTCAGCGTCGTGTGCAGTGCGGTCAGCCTGTGGCGCGTGCTCGCCATGCAGCAGCAGATCGACACGCTGCGGCTGCAGAGCGGGCCGAGTACGATTTACTATCCGGATAATACGAGCGCTGAGAACAGCGATTTAGCCGACTGGTCGGAGAATGTGACCGTTGACAGGGAGAACAGCGAGAATCTTCTTGTGACGGTGAGCGCAGTTCCACTCAGTATGCTGGACGGCGAAACCGCAAAGTTCGTTGTCCGCAGCGGTGACCAGTCGTGGGAGTGCGACGCGGAGGATAATAACGGGTACAGCGGAAAACTGAGTGTGCCGTTTGTGGATACGTTTTCTGTCTATTTGACATTAACAGGCACAAGCGGTGAGACGCGCAATATTCTGGTTACATCTGAATATGATTTGGAACAGCGTTTTTCTCTGGATGTAACGGCAGGCTGGGAGAGCGGCGGCATATCCTTTAGCTTCGGTAAAACCTCGGTCAGTGGCAATCTCCAAACGTGGATTTATAACAACGGCGGTGAAGAGATACAGCCGATCAGTGGTCGTGTACTCCTATATCAGAACGGCAAGCAGATCAAAGAACAGAAAATAACCAGCCTCAGCAACGGATGTGACAGCGATTCCTACTACTATACGCAGGTGGATTGGCGTGATATGGAAGGCACGCTGTCACAGTTCAAGGTGAAGGTGGAAATCACAGATAATTTCGGCAGAACCTACACAGAAGATGTCGGATAAGCAAAAAAGACCGCTTACGCGGTCTTTTTTGTTATTTCCTCGGTGTAAATGTCGCAGCGAGAACGTAAACGCGGCTTGCGCCCATCTCCCGCAGAGCCTTGACGGCGGCCGCCGCCGTTGCACCGGTGGTGATAATATCATCGACCAGCACGACGGATTTTCCGGTGAGGTTCACGCCTTTCTTCGGCAGAACGGCATCTTTTGCGTTGCTCTGCCGCGCGGCGTAATCCTTCTGCGCGGATTGCTTGCCGACAAACCATCGCTTGCGCAGTGTTGCCTCGCACGGCAGAGAGAGCGGCTTGGCTACCAGCTTTGCAAGCAGCTCCGCCTGATTATATCCGCGTTTACGGTAGTGCAGAAATCCAATCGGCATGTAGGTAATCAAATTCGGCTGCCAGTCGTCCAGCCGTGCGGTGAGAGCCACGGACATTTGCGCCGCGAACCAGTCCGCACAGTAGGCGGCGCTGCTGAATTTGAACCGTTTCATGGCATTGCGTACTGTGCCGCGGTAATACAGCGGAGCGATCGTACCGTCCGCTCCGGCGATGGAGATGACCTCATTGCAGCGGTATTCCCGCCGGACTGCGGCAGCACAGTCCGGACAAAGCTGCAGTGTGCGGCTGGTCGTCACCGGAAAATTCGCGCCGCATAAAACGCACCTGTGACCATAAAGAATGCCCATCGAATCACCTCAACTGTGCAAAAAGAGCTGTCCGCGCGGGACAGCTCTTTGATTATGCGATATTGCGGAAACTTACTTCTGGAGCAGCTTCTTCAGACGCTCAGCAGCTTCCTTGGTGCGTGCCTGATCGCCGAATGCGGTCAGACGGAAGAAGCCGTCACCGTTCTTGCCGAAGCCTGCACCCGGCGTACCAACGACGTTGGCATTCTCAAGCAGGTAGTCGAAGAAGGTCCAGGAATCCATGCCGTTCGGGCACTTGAGCCACAGGTACGGGCTGCTCTTGCCGCCGGTGTACCAGATACCCAGCTCATCGAGGGTCGCAGCGAGGACCTTAGCGTTCTGCTTGTAGTAGCCGAGGGTCTCCTTGATCTGCTTCATGCCTTCCTCGGTGAAGCAGGCAGCAGCGCCCTTCTGTACGATATACGGAACGCCGTTGAACTTGGTGGTCTGGCGGCGCAGCCACATCTTGTTCAGCTTGCCGTCCAGCAGAGCGGTCGGAACAACGGTCCAGCCGCAGCGGGTGCCGGTGAAGCCTGCCATCTTGGAGAAGGAGCAGAACTCGATCGCACAGGACTTAGCGCCTTCAATATCGTAGATGGAGCGCGGCAGGGTCTCATCCTCGATGAAGCACTCGTAAGCTGCGTCATACAGGATAACGGCGTTCTGCTTGTTTGCGTAATCTACCCAGGCCTTCAGACCTGCGCGGTCATATGCAGCGCCGGTCGGGTTGTTCGGAGAGCAGATATAGATGATGTCGCACTGAACGGACTCGTCCGGCAGCGGCAGGAAGCCGTTTGCCTCGTTTGCGTCAGCGAATACGATCTTGCGGCCCGCCATAACGTTGGTATCAACGTAAACCGGGTAAACCGGGTCCGGAACCAGAACGGTGTTGTCAGTGCCGAAAATGTCGAGAATGTTGCCGAGGTCGCTCTTTGCACCGTCCGAGATGAAGATCTCATTGGTGGCGAGCTCTACGCCGTGGGACTTGTAGTAGCCAACCAGCGCCTCGTGCAGGAAGCCGTAGCCCTGCTCATCGCCGTAGCCGTGGAAGGTCTCCTGCTTGGCCTGATCCTCAACGGCTGCGTGCAGTGCGTCGATAACAGCCGGTACCAGCGGACGGGTTACGTCGCCGATGCCCAGACGGATGATATCAGCCTCCGGATGTGCTTCGGAGTACTCACGCACCTTGCGTGCGATGGTGGAGAACAGATAGCTCTGCTCGAGATTGTCGTAGTTCTTGTTAGTCTGCATTGTTGTTCTGGCTCCTTTTCAGAGATGCCGCGACGAACGCCTTGAACAGGGGATGTGCGCGGTTCGGACGGGACTTGAACTCGGGGTGGAACTGTACGCCGATGTAGAACGGATGGTTCGGGATCTCAACGGTCTCCACAAGCTCGCCGGTCGGCGAGGTGCCCGTGATCTGCATGCCCTTATTTTCAATCTCCTCGCGGAAATTGTTGTTGAACTCGTAACGGTGGCGGTGACGCTCGGAAATCATTTCCTCGCCGTACGCCGTTGCCATAATGGTATTCGGACGGATCTTGCACGGATAAGCGCCCAGACGCATCGTGCCGCCCTTCTTGGAGATGCCCTGCTGGCTCTCCATCAGGTCGATGACCGGATGGGTGGAATCCGGGTCAAACTCGCTGGAGTTTGCATCCGCGTAGCCGAGCACGTTGCGTGCGTAGCTCATAACCGCGATCTGCATGCCGAGGCAGATGCCGAAGTAGGGGATACCCTGCGTGCGGGCATAGTTTGCTGCACAGATCATGCCTTCCACGCCGCGTGCGCCGAAGCCGCCCGGCAGGATGATGCCGTCAACCTCACCGAGCAGCTTGTCCACGGTGGAGTCATTGATCTCCTCGGAGTCTACCCAGTCAATATCAACGAAGCAGCCGGTTTCGTAGCCGCCGTGCTGCAGCGCCTCTGCAACCGAGAGATATGCGTCGTGCAGCTTGACGTACTTGCCGACCAGTGCAATCTTAACGTGGTTCTTGCGGACGGCAATTCGCTCGAGCATTTCCTGCCACTCGGTCATATCGCCCTTGCCTGCGCCGATGGACAGCTCACGGCAGACGATGTCGGACAGATGGCTCTCCTCGAGCATCATCGGTGCCTGATACAGAACCGGCAGGGTGCGGTTTTCGATTACGCAGTCCTCCGGCACGGTGCAGAACATGGAAATCTTGCGCTTGATGTCGTCATCCATCGGCTGGTCAACGCGGGCTACGATGATGTCCGGAGAGATGCCCAGACCGCGCAGCTCCTTAACCGAGTGCTGGGTCGGCTTGGACTTCGGCTCATTGGAGCCGGAGATGAACGGAACCAGCGTTACATGGATGAACAGGCAGTTGCGGCGGCCAACCTCAGCAGCTACCTGACGGATTGCCTCGAGGAACGGCTGAGACTCAATATCACCGGTGGTGCCGCCAATCTCGGTGATAACAACGTCAGCCGAGGTCTTTTTGCCTACCGAGTAGATGAAAGACTTGATCTCGTTGGTGATGTGCGGGATAACCTGCACGGTCTCACCGAGGTACTCGCCGGCGCGTTCCTTGTTCAGAACATTCCAGTATACCTTGCCGGTGGTCAGGTTGGAGAACTTGTTCAGGTCCTCGTCGATGAAGCGCTCGTAGTGGCCGAGGTCGAGGTCGGTTTCTGCGCCGTCGTCGGTAACGTAAACCTCACCGTGCTGGAACGGGCTCATCGTGCCCGGGTCTACGTTGATGTAGGGATCGAGCTTCTGCGCTGCAATTTTCAGGCCGCGGCTTTTCAGCAGACGGCCGAGAGATGCGGCAGTAATGCCCTTGCCCAGACCGGAAACTACGCCGCCGGTCACGAAGATGTACTTTGTCATATCTCGATTTCCCCCTTGAATACGGTCGTTGCCGCGCCCGTCATGAACACGGTTTCATCTGTATAGCGAATGGTGAGGTCGCCGCCGCGCAGGTGTACGACGATATCCTCGTTTTTGTTTGCAAAGCCGTTCAGACATGCTGCCACGCCGGTCGCACAGGAGCCGGTGCCGCACGCCCATGTTTCACCGGAGCCGCGCTCCCAGACGCGCATTTTCAGGCTGCCGTCCGGCAGGACATTGACAAACTCGGTGTTGACACGCTCCGGGAACAGCGGATGATGCTCGAACTTGGGTCCGATGCGCGTAAGGTCGAGGTCGTCCACATCTTCCTTCTGGAAAATAACGCAGTGCGGGTTGCCCATGGAAACGCAGGTCATGTGGTAGACCTTTTCGTCCACAACGATGGGTGCACTGATGACATTTTCGCCGTCCATATCAACGGGAATCTCCCGCGGAGCAAGAATGGCTGCACCCATGTCCACGCGGGCGGACTGCATTTTGCCGTCCTTGACGGTCAGCTCAAGCGTTTTTACGCCGGAAAGCGTGTCAATGGTGATGGTGGTGCGACCATCGGTCATGCCGTTGTCGTACAGGTACTTGCCCACGCAGCGGATGCCGTTGCCGCACATTTTTCCCTCCGAGCCGTCGGCGTTGAAGATGCGCATCTGCGCATCCGCCTTGTCGGAAGGAGAAATAAGGATAATGCCGTCGCCGCCGATACCGAAGTGCGGCTCACTGAGCTTGATCGAAAGCGACTCGGGATCGGGCACAGTCTGGTCGAAGCAATTAAAATAGATATAATTGTTGCCGCAGCCGTGCATCTTGGTGAAAGCCAGCTTCACACGGATTCCCTCCTTAGAAAATAACAAAAATGGCATATAGGCAGGGAAAGACAGAGCTTCTCTGCTCATACACCATTTAGTATATCATAATCTGTCGGGAATTTCTCTATAAAATCGAAAAAACCGAAAAAATTTTCGCGTGAGATATGAGATGTTTTTAAGCGGTATCGCACAAATCACGGCGTTTTTCCACCGATGATGTCCTCGGCGATATCTCGCTTGGAGCGACGCTGGTTCATAGCCTGCTGCTCGATGTAGGAATGCGCCTCCGGCTCGGTCATGCCGCAGCACTCGATGAGCAGACACTTGGCGCGGTCTACTTGACGGATATCCTCAATGCGCTTTTGCAGACGGCGGTTTTCGCTCTGCAGGCCGGTCAGACGGCTGCGCGCGGCGCGCGTCATGCGGAGCGCCTGCATGAACAGTACGCGCGAGAGCGGCTTGGGTACAACGAACACACCGTCGTCCTCGACCTTTTCGGCAACACTGTCCGCAATCTCGGCCTTAGCGAGCAGGATGACACCGGAAAGCGTATCATTTGCAGCCTGCTGTGCCATATCATGCCCGAATTCATCGGGCAGCGGCGTGTTAACGAGAATTAGATCAAACAAGCCGTCCACCAGCATGCGCCGGGCCTCCGCACCGGAGGAAGCAGGTGCAAGCTGAGCCTGTACGCCGCAGGACGTTAAAAACTGGGAAAGCATGGTGCGAGATTTTTCGGTTGCAGAAACGAGAAGAATGCGTTCCATGCGGTGTGCTCCTCCTTTCAAACGGTATTATGTGGGATTAGTAGCGTTCAAAATAGAGGGAGCGTTCGGCAGCCGTGCGGTCGTCGGCAAGCACGATGCGGTCGTGTTCGGCCTGCTTGGCCGCGAAAAAGGCCGTGCGTGCCTTTTCGGGCAGGTACTTGGTGATAAAGTCGCTGTCCTTGGCGATGCGGATCGCATCGCACAGGGCGCCGGGCAGAGTCTCGTAACGGGCGCGTACCTCGTCGGAGGCGGTGAACAGGTTTTCGTCGCAGGCGGGCGGCAGGGGCAGTCCCTGCTCGATGCCGTCCAGACCGGCGTGGATGAGCAGCGCGAACACAATGTACGGGTTGATGCAGCCGTCGAACGCACGCAGCTTGAAGCGGTGCGCCGTGCTGTCCTCGGAGAGCGGCACGGTGATGAGCGGACGGCTGTTCTGATGCGACCAGGTGATGTACTTGGGCGCTTCAAACTCGCCCAGACGCTGGAACGCCCAATAAGCACCGTTCGCGGCATAAGAATCAAACGTCTCCTGGCTTTCATTGATCACCGCCGGATCAAACATCATTCCCATGGCGATTGTTCCAAGGATCGCACATCCTGCCACCATGACCGCCATAAAGATAATTCCCTTTGGAAAACCTTTACTTGGATCTTTTACTTTATTGACATAAGGAGAAATTTTCTCGCATCCGCCTACCGCAAAGACCAGAATGGAAAGGCTTGTGAAGTAACCCATATTAAAATTCGGAATCAGATTATCCAGACTGAAATCCAGACTGATAAAATCTGCGCCCGGGTTAATCGCAGGTGCAGCGAACATCATTACGATGTACAAAAGGGACATGACAAACATGCTGGTTCCGGCAATCGTTGTCAGCTTCTTCAATGGATTAAGACCTCTGCTGGCAATATAGCAGCAGATCAGAAATACTGCCAGTGTCGCAAGCTGTACATAAACCGTCGGAATCGTATCATAGGTCTCATGATCACGGAAAATCGCCCAGCTCAGCGCTTTAAGCCCGCCGCTTCCCTTGCTGGCAATGTAAGTGATGTGACATGCCCAGTACGTCCATCCTGCATAATAGGCGATCTTCGGTCCTGTTGTCTCATAGATCCAGGAATTGACACCGCTTCCGCTGTTCTTGAAAGCGGAGCCCAGTTCTCCGACCATCAGGGCATACGGAATAAAGTACAGGGCAAACATCAGTATCCAGCTGAGCATTACCTGCGTTCCGTTAAAATAGATAAATCCGTTTAATACATTTCCAAATCCCCACACGGTAGAAAATGACATAAATGCAAGGACATACCATTGTATTTTCTTATCTTGTGTTTTCATATTTCTTCTACCTTTCTACTGTTTTACGTACAGGGAAAGAATTTCTTTGATCACTCTCACGGCAAGATACATTCCTTCCGCTGTATCATGTTCATACGGCCCGTGGTACGCATGTCCGCCCGTTCTCCCACAGACCTGAGGTTCATCCTCTCTTCCTTTTAGATTTTCCGGCAGTTCCCTGCCTTTTCGTTCAAGCGCTTTTCACATGATTCCATTATAATTTTTATAAATATCAGTTTCAAATAACTAATCAGAATGACTTATATAACTATTCCCTTATAATCCCTTTTATTTTGACTGATAATGGTTAATTGAAATCCTTACTGCAACATTGAAGTTGTAACTGCACATTGAAAACTT
>OLVT01001776.1_pt1 | contig 16687 bp, 8 predicted proteins | sample 1673241 | NCBI WGS metagenome assembly OLVT01 (sample SAMEA3178936, study PRJEB25190) | human gut metagenome | biome: human gut; feature: human-associated habitat; material: faeces | place: Austria | collected 2013 | reverse complement strand
AAGATGAAGACCGCTGACGATTACCCTGTGACCATCACCAAGAAGCACTACTACCATGTGAGTGATGGCATTTCCTGCATGGAACTGTTCAGCGAAGAAGATGTGGCAGATTACTGTGACAGACGAGGTTTCAAATTCGGAAAAGCAAAGAAAAAGAATATCTTCTGATGTGAACTGGATGGCATCGACCGCAGGGGGAATCAAAATCTCTACAGTCCTATCAGACGGCTAACGGTGCCGCCCTTTCACGCAGAAAAAAAGGAAATCAAAGGGGTATATAACCCCTCAATAAATCAAGGAGGATTTTATTATGAGCAATTACCCATTATGGAAACGAGACAAGAGCAACCCGGAGATTCTTACCCCACAGAACAGCTTCTATTCGGAAGAATACTGTGAAAATCACTTTGATCTGTACCTTACCACACATTTGTATAAGAATGAAAACGGCAAGTTCCAGAAATATTACCGTCTGCATGCGAGTACTGCACATACTCCGGAACAGGCATTTGCCTATGAGATTAAATGCCCGAACTGTGGAAATACGATGAAGCAGGTCGGCAGTCAGAAGTCATGCTCCGGTCACAGAGTTTGACGAACAGCTGTGGATCAGCATGGCAGACCATGTGGTTGTCCACAGCAAGGAAGATATCCGGGTGGTTTACCGGGATGGAATTGAGAAATAACAGAATACGGATTATTTGCCCGTTGGCATGGTATGCTGACGGGCTTTTTTGTATGTTCAGATTTTTACAGAAATATTGATTTTCATACATAAATAGAATATACTAAAATGGATTATGATTACGTTTATTGTTGAAAGAGAGGGAGCATAGCATGGGCCTGTTTCGGAAAGATAGTGTGCCAAAAACGGCAGAGGAACATATGAAATGCGCAGAAGAACATGGAGCTGCGGCAAAAGCTATGCTCTCTACTTTTCTCAAGACCGGTATCATCATGGCAGCAGCGCTCATTGTCATTCTGGCAATTTCGATTGCCTGGTTTGTTTCAAACACAAACGTAAGGAGTACCAGCATGAGTATCGCGGCGAATAACGGCCAAAGATTCTATCTGGCAACCAAAAAAGAAGATTCCCAGGGTGTATATGACAATAATAGTTCAACAAACAGTAAGCTCCAAGAAGCACTGAAGCATTTCAAAAGAATCTCAAGCGAGACGGTTCAAGAATTGCCCCAATTTCAGATTGGTACAACCACAATAACTGGATCGGACAACATTGAATACATCGTCGGGGATGCGGATGGTATTAGTTTGATGGTGAATTCCACAAGCAATGTAAAAAATACCACACAGAACGACTATGTGGGTCCGGGTTCTAAAGGAGAAATGACTTTTTATGTTATCCCAACCGTTGCGGGAGAGAATCAGGTAACGATTACGGTGTCTCTGGCCGCTTACGGGTTGTCGAAACCAGACAATGGTGAAGTGACGGCTCAATTGGTGAACAATGGGCAGCTTAGCAAAATTCTGTGTGGTCATATACTTCTGTTTCAGGGGAAAGACGCGCAGGGAAATTATGTCAATCAGATTGAACCCGCATTGGGGGAGGATGGAACCATCCGGTTTACATTTACGAAAAAAGATAACTGGGTGATTAATCAGCCAATTGAAATTACCCTATACTGGATTTGGCCTTACCGATTTGAAAATTTGGTCTACCCGGGGCAGCCTGATAGTGTTTTTAAGACTTCTGGTGATGCCCAGAATGGATTTCTTGCCTGGGTAAATGATCATAAAGAAAACATTGCTTACACGAATGAGAGTCTTAGTAATGCCAATGCGGATATGAGCAACTCGGATTTCTCAAAATGGAGTTCCGGGTATAACAGGGGCGATCAGCTTATTGGTGATAGCGCCGCCTACTTTGTATGGACGATTCGTACCGAAGAATGATGGGGTGCCCAAGGGAGGATAACCTTTGAAAGAAGAAATGAAACGGACAAAAATAAAACTGATTCTATCGATTCTGCTATGTATCGCAATTTTGGGCTTCACCGGTGGAACTCTTGCATGGTTTCGATATTTGCAGCAGCTGAACACAGTGGCTCTGGTGCAGATTCCTTCCAGAATTACCTTGTTAGGCCCGAATCGTTCCGAACTGCAAAAAATCTCTCTGGAGCTGACGCCTGATGATGATATTACGGGAGAGGGTCAGGTTACCATTCGCCGGGTGTTTTGTATTGAAAGCACAGCTGATTTCCGACTTGAGGTGGTGCGCACCACCAATATTGAAGGTATGGATATTAAGATTTATCCGGTAAAAGCAACAAACAGTGATCTGGATTCCGGGACGGTGAAAGGAAATGATGGATTAAACACATATTATTATACGCCAGAAACAAACTTTTTGGAGGGGTCATACCTAAACAAGGTGGCGGATCAGAATCTTGCAATTCAGAAAGGCAATGATAGAACTTTGCATGGTGAGAATTATGTCGATGGTGACACAGTGCAGAAAAATGCAGAGCCTCTTTACTGGCGAACAGGCACTGTACAGAAATATGATGACCAGGAATACAGTAAAGAAGATACAACAGACGATGGGATAAAGATGTGCTATCGCTACTATGTCATGGAACTGAGTTGGGATACAACTGACCAGGAGACCGATATGGTATATCTGCTTGCTTCCCATTGAGTAGGGGAAATGTGCAGTGCGGATACCACAGACACGGAGGGGAATGAATGAGAGATCGATTTAACAGAAATGGCATCAAAAGAATATGGCTGTTCACGGCTCTCATTGTGCTGATTTTGTTATCTGTCGGGGGAACCCTTGCGGCTTATGTCAGCCGATCCTATGTAAAGGGCGTAGCCACTACACCCAAGCAGGGCTTTTCTCTCTCCTCAGACTATCTTTCAGCAGTGTCAAAGAATGCGGAGTCTGACACATATCCGGATAAAAAAATCCTGCTGACCGAGAAAGCGGAAACGGATATCTCTCCGTATACACTCACCTTCTCGATTACAAATACAGCGGATGGTTCTGTGAGTACGAAACGAATGCAATATTATCTGGCAATGAGTGGACTTCCAGAGGGAGCAACTGTCAAGTATGGCAATATGGATATTACGAATGAAGTAGCTTCCGAAGCTGGTTACCAGGCTCCGGTCATGAATGCCTACACAAGAGTAACGCATACCTATACGATTACGATACCGAAAGACAAAATGGCAAGTGCCGCCGATATTATCGTTACGGCGACACCGGATGCGGATTCTGATACCAGCGGTTTCATTTTGGCGGGAAGACTCCAGCCAAGTATTATTGGAACAGTTGCATCATTTTCATATGAGGGAAAATTTCAGGAGACAGGGAATGTCAATGACTATGCGGCTTTCAACTATCAGATTTCTGTTTCCAATGCCAGTGAAGGAAAAAAAATGAAGCTTACTTGGAATAGTAGTCTGGTGGAAATTGACCCTTTATTTTTGAAAACAATAGGAAACAATGGTGGAAACTCCGGGTCACTTGAATTAACAATGAATGATACCAACAGCAGCTATCTGATTCAATTTTATCGCTTGCCTGGAAGTAACATTAGTGACTGGGAAAAATTGAAGCTTGATTTTAAACCCGCAGATTCATAACGCAAGGGAAAGGAAAGCTGCGATGAGGAGAAAGACTATGAAAAGAAAAGTGTGGAATAGAATATTATCGGTTTTCATAGCTGCTGCTTTGATGGTTTCCGCCATCCCGATAAACGCATTTGCGGAGGGTCAGGAGATTTTGGTAGAAGAAGTGGGTGTAACTCCGGCAACTACGGAAGAAGTACAGCAGGAGGAAACCAGCGGTGATGAAGAAAATCAGTTTGAGTCGTCTAATGTGGAAGTACAGGAAGTAGAAGAGAACAAAGAGGAAACAGCAGAAACAACAGAAGCAACAGAAGCAACGGAAGCAACAGAGGAAATGGGGTCAGTTACCGAGGAGACCACTGTGCAGTTTGAGGAAGAGTCTCAGGCGACTGAATCATCCAGTGAGGCGACTGAAGCCATGGGCGTGGAGTCGGTGGAAATCCTGTTATATAGTGTAGATAACTTGAATTCTTTGGATGCGCTTGTCACACTTGCTGGCAAAACCGATAAGGCGAGTGTTAGTGTAGACGAGAGTACGAAGAAGATTACGGTAGATGTTGGTGGATTGATTCTGCTTTCGAATGCGGATGTGGATTTTTCTGGATACACGATCTATCTTAGTACGCTCAGCGGTGGCTACGCAGATCTTACAAAGACGATTACCATCGAAGAAACGAGTACGGATGAGAATGGTGCGCAAACGACTACATCTAAAGTTTATTCGTTTCAGGGACTGGGTTCTGAAACCAAACCATTTTCCGGAACACTTGAAAGTCAGGACGGTTCTTATGGCGTGATCCTGAATGTTCCGTTTTTCAGAAATGTAGATGTTTCGAAAAAAACGTTTACGAACTTTTCTACTCTGAAAATGAAACAAAAAAGAAATACCACCTCCGCAATGCTGGCTGCGAATGTATCTGGCAGCTCCGGGGAGAACTGGAAATCCCTTAAAATCGAAGTGGGCAAAGAAAGCGTTACCGATGGCGGTACGACTACTGATTACCTGCCGGCGGCATTGATTGGCACAATGGCTGGAAATGCGTCTCTTTCTTTGAGAACGGTTACCTATAATGATGGAGCAGCCGTGTCTTCGGAGAATGCCGGATTGCTTTGCAATACCATGGGCGCTGGAAGTTCCCTGTCTGTGGATAGTCTGACGGTGGGTGGAGCTGTCACTGTCACCGCAACGAATGGTTCTGCCGGTGGACTGGTAGGTTTGATGAACAGCGGTGCCAGCCTGACGGTGAATGCTGGTGCTGACACAGCATCTGTAACGATCGGCTTGAATTTTACCATTACAGGACAAAACGCCGGTGGCCTGATCGGCAGCGGCGAGAATGTCAAGTTAAATGTAAAGACTACCATTGCTGGAGCAACCGTCAAGGGCAGCACTGCTGCTGGAGCAACCGTCAAGGGCAACACTGCTGCTGGAGGTCTGATCGGCAGCTATACTACAGGTGCAGTCGAGGGTGGCTTTGCGTCCTATGATGGAGCAGATACATCTACGTTAAGAGTAAACAATGTTGCATTGAACACCACCTCAGATAGTGCGTATGCGGGTGGTCTGTTTGGTGCGCTGGAACTAAAGAGTGACTTCTCTATTTCCAATGCATCAGTCACATCCTCAATCACTGGAAGCAAGGCGTATTATGGTGGTTTGGTGGGGCAGGTGAAGGGAGACTCTGCCGATTCCCTGAAGGCCCTTACCATCAGCGGTACTTCGAATCCGAATACTACAACGACTGTGAACCTACAAGGCTATGCCGGCGCGGTGGCGGCTGTAGGTGGCACAACTGACACAAGTACAAAGCCGGTGTATGTGAAGATAACTGGTACATTCACCTCAACCTTTGTAGGTGCGAACATTCTTGCAGAGGGTACATACTTTGGCGGCATTGCAGCTTACTTAAAAGAAAAATCCGTTTTGGAATTGACAGCGAATGTTACTATCGTCTGTGAAAAAATAGCCGAAAAGAAGGGCTATGGCGGCGGTGTGCTGGGAAATGCTGAGCGGGGCAGCACCCTTTGTCTTGGTGGAATAACAAACCTGAGCGGAACAAAATTTTATGCAGATTACATCAATGAGTATACAGGTCAGATCGTGGGTACGCAGGAGAGTGCCCTGATTTATGCCAAGTCCGACTGGAAACTCATTCGCCAGTCAACGGAGCAGGAGTTGGACGACATCGGCACCTATGGCTCGGTGATCCGCCTTGGCGGCAATATGGGTATGGGTAGGCCCAGCGGTGAGCCGACTGGCTTGTCTGCGAACCTGATCTCTCAGGATGCAACAACCCATAAAACGGTATTTTCTGAATCTGCGAAAACTACTTTGACTGATAATACCTTTACAATTACAAGCGCTGACCAGCTTGCCCTGCTTGCCATTGAGGAGCAGACCAAGTGTGCGTTTCAAATCTATGGTACGAGTGAAGATTACTATCTAAAGTTAAACCCAAATATCACATTGGGTGCTGACATATCCCTTGCCCATACCGGCATCACCGGTCTGCAAAGGGATAATGGTGCTTGTACTGAATATGGCGGTACACTTGATGGTCAGAGTAATACCCTGACTGTTGCTGTCGGTGAGATTTACGGCTATCGTAGTGCTGATGATACGAAGGCAAAAGACAGTGAGGCGGGCAGCGGACAGATTCATGGGCATACGCAGGTAGGTTTTTTCTCTCACGCGAATGCTACCGTGAAGAATTTGAACGTTGACGGTGACATGTACCTGCGCTTTAGAACCACCGATACGTCAACAACGTATTTGGCAGGCGGTCTGGTGGCGACAAATACGGCGGCCAGCACCTACACCAATGTGACAACCTCTGTCAATATTCAGTATCAAGGCACAACCAGCGGCTCTATTGGCGGTTTGGTAGGCTATGGATCGGCTCTGACATTCACGAACTGCACCGGAAGTGCAGCAATCAATGCCGGAAACAGTGCTGTATACGCAGGCGGACTGATCGGTCAGTATACCGGATCAACCTTGGCTGTCAGCAACACCACCCTGAGTGGAACAATGACTGCCAATGAAGCAAATCATGCCCGCTTGGGTGGTCTTGTCAGCCGCATTGCCAATGTCAGCTACAGAAAATATAATGAAGTAAATGTTTCGCTGACAGGTATTACCGTGGATGGTCAGTCGATAACGGGTACGGGCATTAAGGGTTCAACAGTCAATAATGTAACAATTCCCGCTTCCTGCGGCGGTTTGCTGGGCTATGAGTGGAACAATGCAAGTGTTACCTTTGGCAATAAGTCTACCCATACCAATGGTCTGACCGTAACGGGAAACAGTTCGGTGACCGTAGACAGAAGTACGGAAACAGCGGGTCTTGTATATGCCGCTACCGGCTACTGGCAGGTCAATGATATAAAGCTGCAAAATCTTTCTGTAACAAGTGGCAGTGGCGATCTGGGTCTGCTGATCTGCCGTGGCTGGAGAAAGGACATCCCTGCAAACAGCAGTACACCCACCAAGCCATACCTGCTCTATGTGGAGGAAACAAAGAACAATGCCTATCAGATTGGTAATGTATCTGTCAGCAACACAGGTGGCTGTTTTGACGAATGGGTGGCTTATACCTGTGAGAAAAAGGAATATATCACCAACAACGGCAATTCCGTGATTTCCATTGCGACAGAAGCGGGAACTTTGGTCGAGAATCAGCGTGTCGGCGTTGACCCGACCGATGCTAACTGCACCAGCTACCAGAACCGCACGGAATACGGAAAAACAGCGCAAGCAAACCTCAACGCCCGGTACTACTATGACTTGGATGTGATTCGTGCGGCGGCACAACAAAATAACTTGGTGAATACCCCGGGAGAAATGGTTCTCTGGGCAGTGTGGAGATATGCCGAAAAAACGGGCGGGGAAGTTTCTAACATAGCAAGCTATTTTTCAACAAGTGATATACGCGGCGCATCCATGAACGGTGACGGAACCCTCATTGACCTGACCGGTTATGCCTATTATCCAATCACAGTGGATGGATTTAATCTGTTCATTACCAACATGAACGTCAAATTCGCCAATCAGGAAATCGAAGCAGCGGAAAGCAAAACAGAAACCCCTCTTGATTCCCTGAACCGTACCACCGTTGGTACAACGGAAAGCCATACCCAGCACTACCTGTTGCACAGCGGCTTGCTGCTGAATTACCAGAACAGCTCGTCAGGCTCTGATGTCACCATGACTGTATCTAATGTGACATTCCAGGGTACCATTGGCAAGGGACCCAATGATGGTTCCGGCGCGCTGATTTGCGGTCAGTTGGGAGGTTACACCCATGCAACCTCGCCGAAATACGCAAAGCTGAATATTTATGGTGAAAAACTTAAAAATGGTGTAACGCTGAACGGCGTGACTGCCGATGTGACGGATGGCTATGCGCCCTTGTTGGTAAACCGTGTGGGAGGCTATAGTTCACTTTCTGCCCAGAAAGTGACAACTTCCGGTTATACTGATGTTACTTCGACCAATAATCCTGCCGCGACCAGCCTGATCGGTCATGTGGGCGGCAAGAACGCAACGAATATTACCCTGGCGTTCTCGAATAACATTGCTCTGAACGGTAAAAAAGAGAACTCTATTTTCAGCCATGCTACGCTTCTGGAGTCTTTCCAGTATCAGTCCGGTGGTTCGGGTTATTATCGTTTCTATGAGGGCGATACCTTTACCTACGGAAGAGAAATTAGCGAATCTGTGGAGAATAAAGATTCACAGAAATGGTATTCTCGTAAGAATCCTACGGATCCATACGTTGAAGTAAAGGATGGAGAAAATACAGATTTTTCAAAAGACTATCTTCCCTATGTATGCAAGCCTTATACAGACGGTACGGATAAATACCATGAGTTGGAAGTCAACCTTGCAAGCCCTGACCTTACGGAAGGCTGCGGCACCTATGATGATCCTTATATCATCTCCTCTCCGGGACAGTTGATGCGTGTAGCCGACTTTATCAACGGCAATAGTCCTCAGACCGGATGGAAGGTCAATAAGGTGGACAATGCGGCTATCATTAAAACGGATACGGAAGATAATCACACTACATTTGAAGTTGGGACAAGTGATTGGAATGATGCCGCTATGCGTACCTATATGCGTGGCGCATATTACCAAATCAAAGAAGATTTTTCAGGAGATTTAACGCTCAAAAGCTTTGCTGGATTTGGCACGGTTAACAATCCCTTTGTAGGTGCCTTTGACGGAAACGGCAAAACCATTATCATTGAAAACGCCGGTTCCGGTTTCATCAATGTCAGCTATGGCTCGGTGGTGCGGAATCTTACCATTCAGTACACCGGAAGTAAGACTTTTACAGACAAGCGTCCAGCAGGTGTGACGGGTGACAACAGCAAAGAGGTATATGAAGATTCCTACTTCGGCGGCATCATTGGCACCATTATGGGCGGCGACAGTTTGATTGACAATGTGACGGTGGAAATGAATGGGTTTACCATTGAAACAAAGTATAAACTGCAATGTGCCGGCGGCTTCGTGGGCCTGATCCAAGGCGGCGGTGTTGTATTCCGCAATATGAGTTCTCAAAGTGGATATACAGGTACAAACAGCACATATTATGTTGACAAGTACATCGGGCGCGTTTTGGACGGCTATGCCATCAATGAGGTGACGGGTTCTGCAACAAATGCAAGCGTAACCTTTGCAGCTGGTACAAATATAGATGGCACAGGGAAAAACTATTCTATCCCGGATATTTCATCTTCGGGAACGATTGCTTGGAATAACGGGAATATCTCCATTGGCAACGCGCAGCAGATGATGATATTGACGGATATTATCAACAGCGGTGCAGCTAGCGGTGGAAGTGCAAAGGCTTATTCTTCCGGAGCCAAAACCAGAAACGCAAACTATTCTCTAATCGGAAAAATTGGTGCAGAAGGTTTTAATACGGCATTTAGCACATCGAGAAAGGATGATACGACATTAGGTGCAGAGAATTATCCTTACCTGATTACGAAATATGCGGGTAATGCTGATGGCTTCTGGACTGTCTGTACAACCGGAACGCTTTCTCTTGTGTTTTCACCTGATTCTACCAAAATTGACCTCTCCACCTATGGCAATGGCTACCGTGGCATCGGCGGGCGGTATTACTGCAACGCAAACGGTGGTACACTGACGAACAATACGCCTAAAATCACCTCCGTGACGGGCAATGGCGTATCCCTCCATGTATCAAATGATATCAAGGAATACCGTGCGGACAACTTCTACGCCAACGCCGTAGGCGGTCTGTTCAACGTGTTGCGGCATGAGGGTGCAAACATCGAAAACGTCAATGTCTACGGTACGGTAAAGGTGCGCTCTGATTTTGGAACGATCGATGATGCGGAAGCAGACTATCTCAAACGTGCGCCTGTGGGCGGAGTGATCGGCAGGGACGATAGCACGACCGAAACAGTACTGACTCTGACAAAGGTTTCTTTTGGCAAGGAAAATACAGTTAGTACCGTTTATGGCGAGTGTGTTACTGGCGGTCTGATTGGATCCTCCGGCAGTAAGATGTCTACTGTGTTTGGTAGAGCAAGCGCTAACAAAACGACATTGTCCATGGCAAATTGCAGCTATCAGAATGTCACAATCACAGGGGGAATCTGTACTGGCGGCTTTGTTGGGGCTGCTGTATGGAACTCAGACGAATATGCTTTGTTTGGTGAATCAAACAAACCGAACAATACAATGGAGGTCACTTGGACGGATTCGCAGATTGTTGGAGGGAAAAATGCAACAATCAGCAATCTATTTTGTGCCGAAGGTGGAAACATTGCAGATGGTGTGGGGGGCATCATTGGCTTCTGCTCTATACCCTTTATTATACAAGGGGTTAATTCTCAAATGACCACTTTTGATACCATAGAGCTTTATGGTGGTGATGGGAATATGAGAGGAAGAATCGGCGGATTGATTGGATTTATTGTAAACGATGTGAACAGTGGACTGTCCAGATCGATTGCATCCATCAAATTGACCAATATGACGGTGGGGGCAGCGGTAACTCGATATCCGTCATCCTACGATGATAATGCTGGTATCATTGTGGGAACATGGTATGCAAAAGGCGAAATGAAAATTTGTGACTGTGTGGTAGAGAAGTCTTCGGTTCAGGCTAATTCTTCCGGTGGTATTTTGGGTTATGGCGGTAATGGCGGAAATATCGTTGCTAAGAATGTTCAAATGACTGATATTACCCTTCCGAAACGTGGTGGAGCAAATATTGGAGCAGTTGGTGGTCAGATAAGTATCAGCTTTTACGGTCAGAACATTCTTTTGAAAAATCTGACTTTTAGCAATACGACGTATGCTGGTCGCTTTTTCGGCACTGGTACCAATGCCCGTCTGCTTGGTGTGACGATTCAGCAGAATGGTAATAACACATTGCCTAAGTATGAGAATTATTATAAAACCTATCCAACAGATTATGGAACGACAAACTATGTTGTCTATGCGGGCTACAACAGCAACAGCGTAAGCAGTACTATAACCACAGCCAGTGACATTGCGACATTGCCGTCCCAGGTAATTCCCGGGATTGCAGGTGGGTTGCATGGTGATACAGTAAAACCCGATACTGTTACCAAAGCCGTGAAGGATAGCGATACCTACTACCAGAATCTGTCTGCTGCCGGAATAGACAAGACGAAATTTGCAGTTGTCAAATCCACCTACAATGAACATCAGGATATAACTAAAAGACTTGAAGAAGATGATAATTTCCCCGTGGTATTGATTGATGGTGATGCTTCTGTGCTGAAGCAGTATCTGAACGCAGCCACAAACGGCGGTTTTGATTCACTGCGGAAATATCAGAGCAATAACACAAGTGGCGGTAAGGTGGTTGTTACCACTGACCGGTATCTTTACAATAAGGATTTGAAAACCTTCAGCAAAACCGATAAGATAACTTATCCTGACACCTTGGTCTACCATGAGTCAACAGGTGAATTCACAACCACTGCCCAGTACGATAACCAGAAGGGCACATTTACGCTGGTCACCGTAACGATGACCGGATATGATGAATCCGATACGTTCGTACTCCACATTCCGGTCATTGTTCGACGTATGCTTCAGGTGGATTTCATGGCAACCATGACCAGCGGCACGGTATTCAATAAAACGGATACGTTCTACAACGAAACAAAGAACCATGCGCTGGCTTCCAACGGTGAGAATATCACCGGTTACCTGACCTTCCATTACAACAGCAATACCAGCGATCCTGACAATCCGGCTTCTTATGATTGGCAGAGTTATATGGAAGGTGGTGGAGATCTCCTTGGCTATTACAAAAAGACTGTGGATACCGGTAAAAATCCATTGCCTGCTGGGACAAAAATCACGCTGATCGATTGCCAGAACGATGACAGACGGTATTATGCACAAGTTGGTGAAGGTAAAACCTCACAATTAGAGTTGTTTAATGGTGGAAATCTGACATTTACAGCATCCAATGGAAATAGTTTCACCCCTGCAACCCTCTCGGATTTGCTTGAGATTTCTGCTACACCGGCAACAGAGGAACAGAAGTCAGATGCAACCGTCGTGAAGTGGGTGAAGCTGGGGAATGAAATAGGCGCAACAGTGAAGGCTATGGATGGCAATTATTACCGTCTTTATGATGCAATAACTGATAAAGATGTCAAGGATCTTTACACCCTGACAGTCGGCAATTCCTCACCAACAGAGAACTACTTTGTTGTGATTTCTGTTCCGAATGCGGAAAACTATCGTCTGACGCTGGATAAAGCTGGTATGGATTGGAGTAAATCTACCACCAAACCTCCTTTGGAAGTACATCAGGTTCACCGATATGATCGGACAAGTGCTGAGACCAAAGAAGGTATTTCGGAGGCATCCTTTAACTATCTGAATAACTACCAGCAAACTCTTAACGATAATACAGAGGCAGAAAACGTGAAGGTTCAGACAACTGGAGCAAAAGTAGATATTCCTGTTTCTGTAACGAATACGGTCACCTTCAATCTGGAGAACTATAAGGACTATGACCCATTGTATCAGAAGCTTGTGATCTCTCTGAAAAAAATAGAGGAAGGGTCCACAACAACTGTCGGTATTCCGAGTGATGCTGTGGCGGTTACGAACACAGACAGCGGCACCGCCACAAAAAATGCGGTGAAGCTCTATGCCTACTACGGAGATGAATCGAATCGGCACTATTATGTATGGAATAATGGTGCATGGGAAGACCATGGCACAGAAAAAGTACCTGCCGTCAGCTATGCCTGGAGTGCCAGTGCGGATTCCTCGGAGATGGTGCTCCCATTTGCAGTTAAGACGAAAATCGGCTATCAGTATATCGACTTGGCGGCTCTGAGAAAGGCATCAGGCGGCAAGTTTTTCCTGGAGGCAGAGACAACTCTGGAAATGAGTATGGCATCTGTTATGACCAATAATACGATTCCATACGATGCTGCAAATGGAGGCACGATCGAGAATTTCACTCAGATAGATGCTGCCTCGATTCTCTCGTTTACAGAAAGCGGTTTATCATATAGTACGCTGAAAGGCAATGTTGCAGGAAACAAGAAGTACTATCTGAATACCGAAAGAAAAGCGATTCTGAAACTGGATTACACCAATATCGATCAGCTGGGCATCAACCTGCTGGAAGATCATACAGCTGCCATTGATACCGTCCTGACTCTGGATTTCTCAAATATGGAGGGTTTTGTCAGTGATGTGACTCAGTTCAAAACACTAAGCGAAGCGGATAAAGTGGTATTCACCATATCCTTGCAGAAAAAAGGAGATAGTGGTTATACAGATGCTTCAATCGGTGACTATCTGTTAGGTGCGAGAACCTCAGACGGTAATTCGCTTTCGGGCTACACGATTACTATATCAAAGAATGGGGATGGTTCCTACACCTACTATAACGAACAGACAGGCCAATTCAACATACCAATTTCCTTTTCCGTAAAAACGGAAGTCAGAGAATTTGCCAACTACAGAATCCGTGCTTCTGTAACATTACTCAAAGAGGGGCAAAACCAGAATCTGGACGTAGATGTGACAAATGCTTTCATTACCTATACCTATGCCAAGATCAATGTTGATGGCTATTGGGATTAAAGAATTATATGGTGATATAATCTTAACAAAGGGAAGAACCCCAGTTCTACCGGCTTTGATTCAGCAGGATGTGTCATCTGCATCATTGGGAAAAAAGAATAATTACCCCGACGAGTTATTCCCCAGAATATGGGAAGTGGCTTGTCGGGGTATTCTTATTGTCCAAATATTTCACTTAATAAAGCTTGATATTATAGGAAGAAGTTGGTATACTGCGTAGCTAATATGAAGAGGGGGTAAAAGCTATGCAGGAAGAAACGTACCAGCTGGTGATGTACATGGTTTACCAGGCATATCGGGAAGAAATCATACCAAAAGAACTTTTTCAAGAGATTGATCAGTATATGTGTGAGAAGTACAATCCAATATTTCCTGTTTCCGAAAAACTATGGAGAGAGGAGTATTTGTGTGATGAAAGATAAAAGTGTACACCTTATTCCGCCTTCTGCAAAAAGCGTTAATGAAGCAAATAATCATCCGGAAAAACGAAAAGTCGCAGCGTATGCAAGGGTCAGCACGGAACACGAAGAACAACATTCCAGCTATGAAGCCCAGATAGATTATTACTCAAATCTCATCAAAAACAATCCAAATTGGGAATTCGCTGGCGTGTATTCAGATGAGGGAATTACTGCAACATCCACTTCAAAGCGTGATGGATTTAATAAGATGGTGCAGGATGCAATGGAAGGAAAATTCAGTCTGATTATTACAAAATCCATCAGCAGATTCGCACGAAATACTGTAGACAGTTTAGTTACGACAAGACTATTAAAAGAAAACGGGGTAGAGGTTTACTTTGAGAAAGAGTCACTTTGGACATTCGATAGCAAATGCGAAATCCTGTTGACGATACTAAGTTCAATCGCACAAGAAGAAAGTAGAAATATATCTGAAAATACCAAGTGGGGAATAAATAAGGCTTTTCAAGATGGAAGGGTGTATGTACCTTATAAGCATTTTTGGGGATATGATAAAGGCGGTAAATGTGTTATGACTGTGAACCCCAATGAGGCTAAAGTTGTAAAATATATATACCGGCGTTTTTTGGAAGGAGAATCCTATTCCGGGATTGCAACAGAACTTTCTGAGCTTAAGATACCAACTCCTTATGGTTTAGAGAATTGGCGGTATAAAACAATAAAAAACATATTAACAAACGAGAAATACATGGGTGACGCTTTATTGCAGAAGACATATTCAGATGATTTTTTGTCAAAAAAGCGCAAGGTGAATAAGGGCAATGAGCCACAATATTATGTAAAAGAAGATCATGAAGCGATCATAGCACGTGAAGTATTTCTATATGCGCAAAAGGAAGTAGAGAAGAGAAGCAAGATACCGTATAAACACAGTTCAAGTACAGTATATTCATCCAAAATCATGTGCGGAATATGTGGTTGTTGGTACACACCGATCAAATATAAGGTTCGAACGGGAGAGTATAAAAGGAAGTTATGCTGTGCGGGAAGACTCAGAAAGGGCAGAGAAAAATGCACTGCTCAGAGGATTTCTTTTGATAAAATCCGGGATGTGTTTTTGATGGCTATGAATCGGATTCTAAAAGAAAATACGAATGTAAAACAGGAACTGCAGATTATTATTGAACAATTTTTGCCCTTTAATTTCCAGGATAAAAAGATTATTGAAATGGAAAAAGAGGCGATAAGAACTTACCAGGAGATGGAAAAACTCATACATAGGAATGCGACAGAAGTTATGAATCAAGAAGAATTCTGGGCAGTGTATCTAAGGAAAAAAGATCGGTATCAGGACATCAAAAAACAATTGGTGCCCCCCACAGATACCTTGCCGGTTATCCAAAGAGCCAGAGATAAATTTGAAGGAATAATCAAATCAGATATTCAATTTGATGAGCAGCTCTGGTATAGTTTGCTGGATCATATTGTGGTCTGCGACGATAACAAATTTGATGTTATTCTTAGAAGTGAACGTGTCATTCATATCGTAGTTTGATGAGCATCTGTGAATCAGCATGGTTGACCATGTGGTAGTCCACAGCACGGATGATATCCGGGTAGTGTTCGGGGATGGGATTGAAAAATGAATGTTGCTTTTTCTGAAATGCTGCATAGAATGTAGATAAGCATGGAGCTTTCGTTACTATGAAATTTTTGTGAAGTATTGAAGTTTAGCATTCTTTTGGTATAATAGACTCAGAGGATAGCGGCGATGACCAGCTATCGCGGTGTTGAAGCAATTGACTGGTTCGGTTTCAGCCGATTGTGGAGCCTGACCGTGGGTTATGCGAAAACCACAAGCCGAATAGATTCTCAGAATCGAAGAAAAACGCTAATAAAGAAAAACTGCTAAAAGAGTTTGTATTTAAGTATACTAATATTGGCCACGGGAAAGGAGGAACAGACTATGGCAACAAGTACATTTGAAAGAAAGATTGTCATTAGCAATCCAGAATCATTACAACGCCTGGAGCGTGTCATGGCTGATCAAACACCGAAAAAACCAATTTCGGAACATCCTTTTTCCAGCGAAGACAGAAAACGGGGTGAAGCATTATTAAAGCGGTGCCAATTGCGCTCTCCTCGTTAGTGATGATGACTGGGGAAGACAATGAACTGTTAAAGCAGATATATGATGATAGAGTGTCGTGAAGAAAAGAAACTGGTCGACTTTTATTTGGCAAATGGATTTGAAGAAATTCAGCGAAGCTCTGACGGAAACCATATTATGGTACAGATGATACGGAAGATTTCAGTTTGATAACTTTCAGCCTGTAGAAATATTGTGTTGTTAATGCATGATATTCTACAGGCTGATTTTTTATTGCATCAAGTTTAAGTCTTAGCTATCTCCGAAAAAAAATGTCTCCCCTGGGGCACATCGTTGAGAGGTGCGGGGAGTCCTATTGTAAATAACTCAAACTTCCCACACTAATTAGTGTGATGAACCTTGAAAAATCAATACTTTAAC
>OLVT01001768.1_pt1 | contig 16729 bp, 16 predicted proteins | sample 1673241 | NCBI WGS metagenome assembly OLVT01 (sample SAMEA3178936, study PRJEB25190) | human gut metagenome | biome: human gut; feature: human-associated habitat; material: faeces | place: Austria | collected 2013 | reverse complement strand
CCATTTTTCTACCTCTTATATCAATTTACTAAACACATTTTCAATCTTGTTCAAACATTTCGAATAACTGACTCTTATTAGAATCCATTTAAATAGAATCCCTCTCTGCCATTGCATCCATTGCCTTTTCGCACATTATAACAAATCTTTCCGCAAAAGTATATAGGACAAGTCCCAAAATCAGAACAAACATTCGATCGTGTGCTCCATATCCATTCTTTCTCCCTTTTCTTCTCTATCAGAAAACCCCACCGAAATCGATGGGATTTTAACTTTTTGTTTCCTGTATATATATTTTTTTACCTGTAACTGTGCTTTTCATTTTCGGAAAATATCGTTGCAGTGTCTGGTCAGGGAAGCATTGATCCAGCACATATTCCACAATATTTTCCTCTACATTCCGGCTCTGTCGTTCATGCATTCTGAGCAGCGCCGCCCCGGTGAGAACCTGAGAACAGACCATGAACACCAGAAATACTCTCATTGCGGTGTTCGGCCCTGTCAGAACCGGAGTTTCCAGTTTTCTCCTGATCAGAGGATAAATCTTCCACACCCAGGCAACGCCGATTCCTCCCCACACCAGGCAGAACGGGAGGTTGATGTACTTCCCGATATGAAGCGGCATTGCGGAATAATCCCAGAAGGTCACTTCCAGAAGGTGCTCTCCCAGATAGCCGCACAGAAATTCAAACAGTGCGCCTAGAACAGTACATTTCACAAACAGATATAGCTTACTGTTTTCCTGATCTTTTGCAGTAAATAAATGCAGAAGTACTCCTCCGAATCCCCATATGCAGCTGATTGGGAAAAACAGGTTGCTGGTTCTGCTCGTAAATTCATGAAAATCAATCCAGCACCATATGGATTCAATCAGAAATCCTCCGACACCGCAGATAACATAAATCCAGAACAGCCTGTAAAAGGTTCCCGCCCATTCTTCTTTTTGTATCTTTTCGTTTTTCAGACTTATGATATGTTCCATAGCTTATTTTTTCTTTTGAATGTTCTGTTCTCCTTTCTCAGAAATCTGCTTTTATCCTACCCTTCGTTTGTTTACAGAACGTTCCTGTTTTGTTTCAGAAATATGAAAAAGAATTCCACAGAGCCGTAACTGCCCCGCAGGATTCTTCTGATTTTTGCTTCGGTATTGCAAACGCCTGTCTGTCAATCGATCTATTCGCCTGCCGTCATATCGTTTTCTCCTTTCGGAAACGTAAGAATAATCTTCAGTCCGCCATCGTTTTCGGCTTTTGCAGATCCGCCATGCTGTTTCATAATATAATCTGCCACATAGAGTCCTACTCCGCTTCCTTTTTTCTGTCTGGACTCATCGCACCGGTAAAACCGCTCGAAAATCCGTCCGAGTTTTTCCTCCGGCACGCCGTTTCCGTTGTCTTTCCACTCCAGCTTGATCTCTGATTCTGTCTCAGCTACCGTAATATCAATTTCCACCGGCTCTACCATGGCATACTTCATGCTGTTTTCCAGAAGATTATCCAGTATTCTCCTTACCTGTTCAATATCAAACCGGACTTCCGCTATCAGCTCTTCTTTTTTATGGAAATGAAATTTCAATTTCCGAGGATCAGCAGTCACTTCTTTTTGCGCCACATAAGACGCCGCATATTCCGCCAGATCTGCTTTTATCATATGGAACGGCATCTGTCCGCTTTCCATACGTGAAAAGTCAAAGAGTTTCCGGAGCAGCTGATTCATTTCTTCTGTAGATTCGTACGCCGTTTCCAGATACCGTTTCCTCTTTTCTTCCGTACCCGCCACGCCGTCGAGCACTCCTTTGATGTATCCCCGAATGGAAGTCAGCGGGGTCCTCAGATCATGTGAAATTCCTGTAATCATGTCTGTTCTCGCTTTTTCTGTCTTTTCCCGCTGCCTTTGGTCTTCCAGAATTGTGTGCTGCATCTCATTGAACGTCTCGCAAACATGTTCAAACTCCGCTTCTCCCCGATACCTGATGTTCTCTTTTAAATTTCCACTTTTGATCCGTTCCGCTCCTTCTACCAGCTGTTCCAGCGGCTCCATGACAACCCGGTTCATTCTGCGTGTAAAGAAGGATGCCAGAAGAAGCAGAACCGCAATTGCAGCAATGCCGGCCAGGAAGACCACGCCCAGGAACATATAAAAAGCACTGTTCAGGGACAACGCTTTTCCTCCCCAATCCGCGGAATGAACCGCGGCAATATAAATCTCCTCATTCGCAAAATATTTTCCTACAATCGTTGCGTTCAGAAATGTAAAGACTTCTGTCTGTCCATCATGGTATTCTTCCGATTGAAAAAACTCAGCCAGATCTTCCATATGCTCGTCATCAGCTCCGCCCACGACACGACCATTCCGAAAAAGTGCTGTCCGGTATTTCAGATTTTCTGCCTCTTTTATAAACTCCTGTGTTTTTGCCGGATCTGTCTCTTCGATCAGCTGTGCCACCTTCCATGCATTGGAATCCACCTGGTTCTGGCTTATGGAATGAAGCTGCCTTTCAAGGGAATCCTCAAACAAAACCAGCACTCCCAAAATAATCAGTATGAAAGAAATCAAAGCTGTAAACAGTATCATCATATTGGAACGAAACACTCTCTTTTTTAATGACATGGTTTTTCCTCTTTTCCTTTTTTCTGATCTTAATCATAACGCAGACGTCTGCTTTTTCCAGATGTCTCTGCAAGCCTCTTCTGTCTGGTTTTCTTTCCTAAAGCGTACCACGGCCGGCTAAAAATTCTTCTATCATTTCTTAAACAATTTCTAAACAGTAAAAGCCGGATGGCATTCAACTGTTGAAAACCATCCGGCTCAAAAACTTCCGTCTTTCTCTTATCCTCTTTTTCCCGGTATTCTGCTCTCACACGGCACTTTTGTCTGGCATTTTCCGCATCCGTACCGGGGTGCATACTTTTTCTTTGTCTCTTCCAGAAACTGGTCGCACGGCAGATGTTCTTTTCCGTTTTCCAGCGAAATCGCTCCCGCCGGGCATCGTCTGATACATGCGCCGCAACGGGTACAGTACTCATAAATGTCTGTATATTCCCGTTTTCTCGGTTCAAATCTTTCACTGACAATCAGACTTCCGAGTCTCCCCGCAATTCCCTTTTCTGTAATCAGCCCTTTGGACAGGCCAAAGGTTCCGAGTCCGCACACAAAGGCAACATGACGTTCCGACCAGTTGCTTGTATAAGAGGCACCCTGCCATTTTTCTCCCCGTTCTGGATCTGGTTTTGTCACACTTTCAAACCTTGGGTCTGATGCCGGAATCACACTTATGATCCCCTCTTCCTTGAGAATTCTCTGGATCTCATCACAGACTGCAATGACAAACCGCTGTCCTTCAATCCTGGCGTGCAGCCACTGGGCAGACGGCTCCGCCGCATCAGTCCAGTTACTTTTTTTGACCTCATCCGTAAACGGAATAAAGAAACTGATGACACTTTTGGCGTCCGGGAGCCATGCATCCGGCAGGAGAAACTGTTCTCCCACCGCCTCTTTCTTTTTCAGCTCCTCAAACATCGGATCATTTGCATCCCCATATCCCCAGATAGGAGGATCGTACATACGAAGTCCTGCATATTCAGGCGCAATCGCTTCCTCCTCAGACACGTAATTCAGTCTGCTCTCCATGACAAACTGCTCAATCTGCTTTTCCAGCATTGTTTTCTCCATCTTTTCCGCCCCTTTCTGCCACATCCGGCAATTAGAGATACAATTCACATTCCTTTCTGACAGAGCATACTTCTTTTAACTTTTCACTGACCTCGGCCACAGCATCCGGGTGCAGTGTCCGTGCCCCATGCGGGCATACCGCCGTACATCCCATACAGGAAATACATACTTCCTCCTGGATGTCTGCCGGATCCTCCGGATCAATCGCATGCACCGGACATTTTGCCGGACAGATTCCACACTTCACACAGGTGTCTGATGGACGAGGGATCATTCCACCGCCTCCGGCTTCCCGGTACGGGCGGTTCCCCGGAATCGTTTCCGTTAAAGCCCGTTCTCCTCTCTGAATCTTCTGCCAGATCTGTTCTCCGAAAGCATGCAGATTCTCCGTATCCGTTTCATCCGGGCGGCCGGCCGCATATTGATGTGCGATCGAATGTTCCGCAATCGCAGCCACAGCCGCAGTCACCTGAAAGCCGCAGTCCTTTGCCAGATCTTCCATTTCTGCCAGTGTATCATCGTAGGCACGGTTGCCGTAAACACAGAGCAGAATACACGCTGCTCCATTTCCCTTGATTCTGGAAAACCGTTCTGCGGCTGCCGACGGAACACGACCCCCGAAAGATGGCACAGCAAATACCACCACATCCTCTTGTGTAAATTTCTCTCCGGAAAAATCGGCTCCATACGTCATCAGATCCATCGTTTCCGGTCCCCAGATCTCCGTCAGTTTTTCTGCTGCCTTTCTCGTTCCGCCTGTCGGGCTGAACAGTATGTTTACAATTCGCATCCTTTTTTTCTCCTTTAATCCTTTAGTTCTTCCTTGCTCTGCTTTCAAAATAAATAAACCGGTCAATGGAATCGAGAATATCCTTGAAATCCTCCCTTGGCGCCAGGTCAATATATTGCTTCAAAAGCTCGGTTTCCTGCTTTTTGTATCTTCCATAGAAGATATCAAACAGGTTGTGGCCCCGGAGATGAATCCGGATCTCCTCCATATGGGCCTTCACATCCTCTGCCGTCTCCAGATCTTTCCCAAGTACCTCCTGAAGCTTTCTCCCACTTCGGATTTTATGCAGATACTCCTTCCATTTTTCCAGAAAAATCTCATAGAACTCTTCTTCGGACGGTACGACTCCAAGCTGAGCCATAATCTTCGGGTTCAAAAAATAATTTTCAAACGAATAATACTTCAAAATCAGTACATTTTTCTCCGTCACCCGCGGAAGTTTATCCACGTCTTCCAGATTTCGCTCTTCATAGTACCGGCAGAGCTGCCGTTTCAGTTCCCCCGGATCTTTCCCGTCTCCATCCCGGATCATCAGGAAATTATCCCGGAGATAAATCTGGTTCATGTACTTCAGATTCGCATAGGTTTTAATATTCGTGCAGCTGTTGGTCGTAATAATAGCAATCCGGGAAAGTGTCCCGTCCTCTTCATAGGTTTCGTCATAATACTTCCGGATCAGAAGCGGCAGTCGGTTTTTATCCTGCTTTCCTTCCACAATAAAGACGAAATTTACGTTCATGAGGTCATTGGCGGAATATCCGAGATCATCCAGTACTTCACTGATATCCGTCTTTTCCCGGACTTCGGAGGAGCCGTCCTTTCCGGTCAGCACCTGGCGGATCTGTCTGCTGTTAAAGTTTGCCAAGAGATTAGGCGCATGGGTGGAAAAGATCACCTGACTCTTTCTGGAAAGCCGGTAAAGGATATCTCCTGTCACCTTCTGCAGCTTTGGATGAAGGAAAATCTCCGGATCTTCCACAAGAATCAGGTCTGTTCCCGTTTCTTTTGTCTCCTCACAGGTCTCCAGAAGGGAAAGCATGTAAATACTCCGCATGCCCTTTCCCATGCTGTCGATACTTCGGATGCCATTCTGATCATCCCTGCTGATTTCCGTTGTAACTGAAAGCATCTTCTCCATATCCCGGTTCATCGAATAACGGATTGTCTCTTTCCCTCCGTTTTTACGGAAATTTGCATTGACACGCTGGGAAAAGCTGTCAAGATTCAGATGATACAGCTTATATTCCAACAGTTTTGCGGCCTCAAACGCATTCAGTTCGGCTGTTGTCTTTTTATGAATCAGTCCGATACAGGAAAAACAGTGATTACACATTTTGGCCATATCAAACATGCAGCTTCCGGATCTCATTCTTTTTACCAGATCATCCTCCTGCATCATCCAGAGATCTTCCTCAAAATTTTCCAGATCCCTTTGCGCGTCAATATAATATATTTTCGGAAAGAGCATCGGAATATGGCGGTTGTTTTTTGTGAAACCATCACCGTAGCGCACCTTCCCGTCTTTGTTCACTGTACATTCAAATGTCACCTCTCCGTCATGAAATGACGGAATCTTTCTGCAGAAGTCCCGGTACCAGGATTCGTACCGTCTGTAGGAACTGACAATCCCGCACTGATGCAGTCTTTTTAAGTCTTCCTCTTCTACCGACAATGTCAGCATGATTTCAATATTGGGAAAATCTTCCCTGAAATCTTCCGGCTGAACCTGATAGATTCCTCCCGCGGTCCGGAGCGCATCCAGAATGGCCGTCTTTCCCGTACTGTTCTGTCCGACCAGGATCAATGCCTGCTCAATATCCGGGATATGAATCTCCCGGATCGACTTGAAATTTCGGATACGGATATCCTTGATACGCATGGAAACACCTTCTTTCCTTCCTTTTAGAATTATTGTAACAGGATCGCTCTCATGCTTCCAGTCATAATCCATTTTCCGTGCAAAAAACCGGACAGATTGGAAAGTTTTTCTTCCCTTTCTGTCCGGCTTTTATTTATACGTCTTTTTCTTTTATTCGGAAACCGTTTCTCCTGCCTCTACTGCATTGATCTTTTCCTGAATCGAAGCTACGGAAGAATCATCCGGCACGATGACCGAAAGCGGTCCTCCTGAATAGGAATAGCAGTACTCCGTGGAAGAAGTTCCTTCTGCAGCGACAGATACGACATCCCAGCCATTCATCCCTGCCAGCTGGACTCTGACAAGCTCCTGGAGCTGGCTTGTAGACATATTGGTCTCGGTATTTCCGCTGACCTGATCAATCAGACGAGGTCCTTTAATCAGGATCGATGGAGACATTGCCTTTTTCAGCATGGCCTCAATGACAGCCTGCTGGTTCTTCCCTCTCTGATTATCTCCCTCCGCAAGCGCGTGACGTTCACGGCAGAATGCCAGTGCTTCCTGGCCGTTGAAATGATTGGTTCCTTCTTTGACCTCAACGACAAGTCCTGACTCTTCTCCCGTCGTAAACGCAATGTCCGACTCAACATCAATGCCTCCAAGAGTATCCACCATCTCTATCAGAGATGTAAAGTTTACTCTTACATAGAATGGGATATCCACATCATACAGCTCTTCCAGAGTTGCCATGGAAGTCGCGATTCCATAAGTACCTGCATGAGTCAGCTTGTCCGGGTAACCTTCCGACACACCGGGGATCGGTACGTAATAGTCCCTCGGTGTCGTAACAAGTAAAATCTGCTTTGTCTTCGGATTCACAGTTGCGATGATGTTGACATCACTTCTGCTCTGCTGCGTAATGTCTCCATACACATCAATTCCGCTGATATAAACGCTGAACGGATCTTCGGAAACATTGACAGCCGCGGCGGCTTCACTTAACTCCGGTGCTTCATTGCCGTCCGTAATATCATTTAATGCGGAACGCACTTCAAACATATAGAATGCCGCCACGAGAAGTACTGCACTGATCAGGAGTCCAAGCAGCGCTCCCAGAAAACGCTTCTTCCGGAATCCGTTCTGCATCCGGTAAACCAGAAGAACGAGAATCAAAAGGACAATTGCTGCTGCACCAAGATAAAGCCACGGAATCATTCCCAGATAAACTGCTGATGCCAGAAACAACGCCGTAGCAATCAGCTGAATCAAAAGGATCAGCTTCCCATTTTGCTTCCGGCTCCTTTTGCCTGACACAGGATAGGAGTCTTCCGGCCTTCTCCTTTTTGAGGAGCTTTTCTCTCTCCGGTATCCAAACCCAAGATCTTCCGGCATCCGGGTTCTCCCCGGTCTTTCCTCGTAATCATAATCATCATCATAGTCGTCATAGTCATCGTAATCATAGTCATCATACCCGCTATAACGATCATATGTATCATAGCCTGTGTATCTGCTGTTTCTTCTATTATTAATGTAACTTTCGTCAATCTCATTTCCATCATAGTCCGTATAGCGGCTTCTGGATCGCCCTGCGGTACTGCTTTTGGAAGTTCTGGAGTAAGCCGTCCGCTGTCTTTTCCCCGGACTGCTCTGCTTTTTTCGTCTCTTCAATGCCTGCTCATAGGCCTGCCTGTCCTGACGACTCATTTTCGACATAGTTCATCTTCCCTTTTCTCTTATTTATTCCCATTCATTCCCTCGTTAGATTATATCCCGTATTCCAAAAGGAAGTCAAGCAGGACCCTTGGAAAAAAGACATCAAAACAGAGCCGGACCCCCGACAAATCCCGTATTTGCGCAGGTTCCCGGCTCTTTATGATTTTGGTTTTCACAAAAAATTAAGAAATCTGTCAGGTTTTTATCCCTGCTTGACATTGGATTCCCACTTTCTGTAAATCGCTTCAAGCGCATCTGTCACTCCTTCAATCCCCAGAAGGCTTACATTAAAAAGCATTCCATGCGCCTCAATACTTCCCCATTCTCTTCCGGTATGGGCCTCATACTACGAGGCCCATTCTCTTCCGGTATGAGCTTCGTAATAAGTCTTTCTCTCCCGGTCCATCTTCTTAATTCTCTCCCATGCCTGTTTGGAATCCAGTCCATAAATCTTCATGATACGGCGGATCCGATCCTCCTTATAGGCATAGATAAAAGTGTGAATGCAGTTGCTGTAATCTCCCAGAATATAGTCAGCGCATCTTCCGACGAAAATGCATGGTCCTCTCTCGGAAAGGCGGTTGATAATACTCGTCTGGACTTCATAAACCTTGTCGCTTAACGGCACAGATTCATTGCTGTCATTGATAAAGACTGTATAATCACGCATATTTACTACATAGGCCGAGAGAAACTTTCCAAGGATTGTCTCATCTACCTTCTCTGCCGCCTCCTGACTGATCGACAGTTCATGCGCTGCCATTGAAATCAGATTGTTATCATACAGCGGAATGTTCAATCTCTCGGAAAGACGGTTTCCTACCTCATGTCCTCCGCTTCCAAACTGTCTGCCAATGGTAATAATAGTATGATTCGTCATATGCACACACTCCTTTTCGTTTATAAGTGAAACATGGAATCAGTTTTTCTTTTTCCGGATCTGGAGCTGTAGATTGATCGTCATCGGGTTGATAGTCACACCCTTTGTCTCCGGTGCAAGAAGATCCGGAATCTTTTCCGCCGGAATTACAGCTGTCCGGAAACGATTTTCTCTGTTGAATTTCTGAAATTCCATAATATCCGTAAATACCGGCTGATATGTGTCATCTTTCTTGTCTTTTAAAAGAGGAATTCCCTTATCCGCCTCAAAAGCTACGATATAACGTCCTCTGGAAAAATGTGCCATTACTTCATCCTGAAGATCTTTGATCTCCTGCTCACCTTCTCTTAACCGGAGTCTCTGGGTTTTCTGCATCAGATATAATGCCGTAAGAACCAGTTCCGGATTTTCCACCCGTACCTTTCCATCCGGTAATTCTTTTACCTCTGCCCTATGTACAATCTCCTGAAGCTGAAGGCGCTCTTCCTTGCCGGAATTCTGATCCACAACAACACAGTTGACTCCAATTGTGTAAAGATTGGAAAAAAAATGCAGAAGCTGCTTGTTCTCTACTTTTACAAGACTTACCGGCTCCTTTTCCTCAGCAAGTGCTTTCGCCGCTGTCTGTGCATCCTCCAGCTTCAAAAATACAAAAACTTCATCGTCAAATGTCTCCGGATCGCAGAAAACATATGGCATCTTTGTACATACGGATGCAATGGTATAGATCTCTGCCGCCCTCTGGATTGACTGAATTACTTCTTTTTTTCTGTCTGTCAGTGTCTCATTCTTCTTTTCGTCACTCATAATCTATATCTTTCCTTTCTGTGTCATTCCTGCATAGATATAGTATATACGATTTCTCCAAAACCTACAATTTATTTCTTTTCCTTTATTTTCGGATATGGATATGACTTAAAAAAATATAAAGAGCCATGCAAAGAGCCAGAATATATCCGATTGCGCCAAGCGCCGGAATTCCCCAAATTTTAGGTTTCATATCCGTCGTACAAATGATACTTGAGCTGATCAGAAGAGCCATCGCCAGAAATCCCATGATGATCCGCTTCACAAGTCTGGTCAGCATTTCATTCAGGTCATCTGTAGAATGCAGATCCAGATTGATCCGGTTCTGTCCTTTCAGAAAACCATGAAGAATATCTGCCGTCAAAGCAGGTATGTCAAGTGCCTTATGCAAAGACCGGTACACGCTTCTTGCATTATGCTTTAACGCATTCTTCCAGTCTTTTTCCAGGAAAATGCTTCCAGACATTCTCGCTGCTGCTATGCCGACCATATTGATCTCAGGAGCCAGATCTGCAAGAACCCCCTCCATATGTGTCAGTCCACGCGCCAACATTGTCAGACCATGGGGCATGATGATCCGGTTCTCTTTCATCACTTCCATCAGATCTACCATCACTTCTGCCACATCAATGCTACCCATATCCGTCGTACCATATTTGGCGAGAAGTGCACTGATGTCCTCATAAAGTCTGCTCTGATCCGGCTTATCCCGAAATTCTCCAAGCGCCAAAACTGCCTCCTGAATCATTCCTACATCCCCTAGCGCAACACCTTGTACAGCCTTACCGACCAGTTTTCTGTCACGTTCAGTCAGCCGTCCCATCATCCCCATATCAATCCATACAATTTTACCACCACAAACCTTTACATTTCCAGAGTGAGGATCTGCGTGAAAGAATCCATCATCCATTACTTGTTTGATATAATTATCGATCAGTTTTGTTCCAATTTCTTCCAGATCGTATCCGTTCTCTTTTAATGCTGCTTTATCATCGATGCTCCACCCGTCAATATGTTCCATAACAAGCACATGCTGATTTGTGTACTCCTGATAAAGTTCTGGAACTTTCACAAACAGAATCCCTTTATTTCTCCGGGCAAACTCTTCCATATTGGAAGCCTCTGCCAGAAAATTCATCTCCTCCCTTGTCACAGCCCACAACTCATCGAGCACCATATCAAGATCTACCAGTTCTTTCAGGCTCACCGGGGGAACCAGCTTCACTGCGCGGTGCAGCAATCCAATATCCCTCGCCATCTTCTCATAGATCCCTCTGCGCTGTACTTTGATCACAACTTGCTTACCGTCTTTTAAAACAGCACGGTGCACCTGAGCGATGGATGCTGAACCAAGCGGTTTCTCCTCTATGGATGCAAAAATCTCTTCCCACGGACATCCATAGGCAGACTTTAGTACTTCCTCCACCTCTGCAAAGTTCATCGGAGCTACTTCTGAGCGAAGCCTCATCAGCTCATCACAGTATCTTTTTGGTAAAATATCTGAATGCATGGACATAATTTGTCCTAATTTAATAAAAGTAGGACCAAGATCCTCCAAAATCAAGCGAAGCTTCTCCGGTGAAATTCCTTTGGAAATCTCATGGCGATGCAAAATTGCAGTCATTTCTTTTAATCTTGTCCTATATTCTCTGGATTCTTCTTTGCTCATCTACAACCTCATTCTGCTCTGTCATCACAGTCGTCTTTCTCACCATCACCTTCTGTAACATACAGTTTCTTTTTCAATTCTTCCAGCTGTTCCGGTGATAATTTTTCCAGCAGATCATCCACTTCTTCTGTGGAAGTCTGCTTTTCTGCTTTATGGACATTCTCCTGTACCGTCTTTTTGAGATTATGTTTTAACTCTTCATTTAACACCTTTCCCTGCTCCACAGTCAGCTCCCCTTTTTTTACCATCTCATCCATAAGTTCCTTTGATTTCTCTGCTGTCACTGCTGCTGCTCCGATTCCTGCCAACAATAATTTCTTTACATTTTCTCCAAGTTTCTCCATAAAAATTTCCTCCTTATGCCTATCTTTTCCAGATACCCTGTCTTATCCTACAAAAAGTTGTGCCGCCTTCGGCAAAAAAATAATCACTCCTGCAAATGCTGCCATGATAGCTGCAATCAGAACTGCACCTGCCGCAGTATCTTTCGCCAGCTTTGCAAGCGGCTTTTTCTCTTCGGTCACAAGATCAACTACTGCCTCCACCGCAGTATTTACAAGTTCCAAACCAAGAATCAGACCAAACAAAATCAGACAGATACACCACTCTGTTGCAGAAATATCAAAGAAAAATCCTGCCGCAGTCACACAGATAACTCCTAGACAATGGATCTTCATATTCCGCTCCTTCCTGATCCCGGTAAAAATGCCTTCAAACGCATACCTGAAACTTTGATACAACGGTTGTTTCTTTCCCATATTTTCACCTTCTTTAGTCCATTTAAAAAACGATTCCCTGCGCTCCGAAAATATGATTCCAAAACACAAACAAAGCTATTTCATCTATTTTCATATGGATATTTTATACAAATTATAACATATTTTTCTGTTAATAACGATGTTTTTTATAATTTTTTCTGTTTTTTGTTTGAAGTTTCCTAAAACTTCTTATAACGAAAAAAGAACATGTCTGCAAATACTCACAGACATGCTCTTCTTTTAATAATTCATTTTATCCTGCTTGAAATCCGTTCCGCTATTCTTCAGAATCTTCCGATTTTTTTCTAAGTCCTACTGCTCCTGCAATTCCACTTCCGATTAACATTACTCCTAATCCAAGAATCGAAGCCGGATCTCCTGTTTTTGGAGCCTCAGATTTCTTCTTTTTGTCCTCGTTCTTTTCCTCTTCTTTATTCGGTTTCTGCTCTGGCTTCTGTTCCGGCTTTTGCTCTGGTTTCTGTTCCGGATCTACTGTTTCCTCTTTCTCAATCCTCTCCGCCGTTACAAGAAGATTATTCAGTGCTTCCACTCTCTCCTGGAGCACAGCCTTCTCTGTATCCGGATTTGCAAGAAGTTCCTTCAACTCATTGTAAAGCGCCTCCATCTTGTCAAAGTCCTCTTTTGTAAAGCCTCCGGCTTTGCCGACATTTTTTCTCTCGGATTCAAGAATCTTTTCCATATCTTCCATGAAATTCTTCATAGAATCTTCCAATTTCATAACAGTACTCTTCGCAAACTCTATCTGCTGTAATGCCTCATACAGTTTCTCCACGTCTGTCTCATTGGATACAGAAAGAGCTTTTGCCTGATCATAGGACTCGACATAAAATCCTGTTGTATTCTTATCATAATTTTCTGGGTGTGCTTTAATATCTTCATACAAATCTTTGTATTCTTTATCTGCAACTTTACCTGCCAATGCCTCTTTTATTTTCTCAGCAGACATTGAGATCTCTGTCATTTTCTGATTTGCCATATTCAGCTTTTCTATTGCTTCATTCCAGTTCGCACTGTCGGCAGCCTTTTGTGCTTCATCAAGCAATGTTTGAATTGTAGCCAGATCCTGATCTGCATACAGGCCGGAAACTTTTAACTGTTCCAGCATCTGACGAGATTCCTCTATGAGCTTTATCACTCCACTTTCTGAAACGACCGGCGTCTGTAACAACTGCTTCAACATTGCCACTGCCTGAGCCGTCTCTGCTTGCGTCATCGCTTCGATCTTATTTCTGTCAATCGTTGCAAGTACATTCTTCAAAGCTTGAATATAATCCGGAGCATATACTTCTGCCTGTGATACAACCTGATCTGCCAACGCAATCAATTCATAAAGTTCCGATTTGTCTACCACCTCTGGAATGATTTCAAGACCATTTACAGCATTGACAAAACGTTCAAAAATTCCATAAATCTGTGTTCCATCTGGATCATAATATTTCATAGGATCTGCGCGAAGTGCCAGCATCTCCGCTTTCGCAGCTTCATATACCTTCCATGACTGTTCTGTATACATCAAAGGTCCAAAAATAACCTCATCTGCATCTGCCAAAAGTCCATCCACTTCTGCCTGCACCATTGCAATAAATTCAGCTTCCGTCATGCTCTCTTTTTCTTCTTTATTCTGTTCGAGCCCCGGCTGCTGTGCTTCCTGACCACTTTCAGTCTCTGGCTGCTGTACCTCTTGTTGTTCTTCCTTCTCCGGCTGTTGTGTCTGAAGTTCTTCTCCCGTTCCCGGTTGCTGATCTTGCTCTTCTCCGACCATCGGCTGCTGCGTTTGTTGTTCTTCTTGCTGTGGTGCAGAGAGATCCTCCTGTGTCTGAGACTCAGCTTCAGCATTCCGACTTTCTTTTTCCGCTTCCGTGCCTGCTGTCTGTGCCTCTGCAGCCATAACAGTGATGCCCGATGTACCAACAGTCCCCACTGCCATAACAATTGCCAGTCCCAATGCTGCTAATTGCTTTCTCTTCATATCCACTTCCTCCTTTATTCCGGTTTTTCTGATACTGTCAATATAACATTTGTTGTGTATTTTGTCTATTTTTTTATTCTATACATTTTATTTTTATTTATTTTGTATATTTTTTCTTCTTTTTTCATTCTAAAACTAATGTTATTTCGACATTTTTACAAAAACATTAACTTTCGTCTTAATTTTTCAGACTTTTTGTATATCTTCTTATTTTTATTTTATATACGCATCCTTCCACTTCTACCTGTCACCTGCTATTTGACTTTTTCTTTTCCCTCCTTTATACTATCTTTATTACATATGTAAGATTTGGAGGATTACTATGAAAAAATTGCCACAAATTTCAGAAGCCGAATATGAAGTTATGAAAATCGTATGGAAATACGCACCGATCAATACAAATGAGATTACTGAAAAACTCACACGTACTACTTCCTGGAGCCCCAAAACAATCCAAACCCTGATTAAGCGCCTTACGACAAAGGGAGCTCTTTCCTACGAAAAGCACGGACGTATTTTTGTCTACTCACCACTGGTAAAGGAAAATGAATACATTGGTCAGGAAAGTTCTTCTTTTTTGAATCGCTATTATAATGGTGATATCACCGCTATGCTGTCTTCCTACATTGAAAATGACCGATTATCAGACAGTGAAATCGCTACTCTTCGTTCTATTCTTTCCAACGGCAAAGGAGGACAGTAACATGGCTGATTTTATGATTCGTTTTCTTCTGTCAAACTTGTTTCTTGGAATTTTCATCGGGATACTTGCATTCTGCAAATGGATATTTCGCAGGACACTCTCCAGTCAAATGCAGTACCATCTTTGGTTCCTTCTCTTCTTTTTCCTGCTTGTTCCTTTTGTCCCGGTATGCTCTTTTTCTCTGCCCGCACAAATTTCTTCATTTTTCAGTACATTTTCCTCCCAGAAAGGATTTGCCCATCACCCTCTCACAGACAGCCCTCTTTCTTCCACATTTTCAAACACTTCTGAATGGATGAATGATTTTACAATATCTATAAGCAGGCAGGTTCCTTCCATTGCAGGACAGATTCTTTTTTTGCTATGGTGCACAGGGATTGGGATTATGTTCATTTTTTTTATCCGTTCTGTCCGGCAGCTATATCACTTAAGCAGTACAGCACTTCCTCTGGAAAATGCTGAAATTTCTTCTTTGTATATAAGCTGCCTGAAAGAGCTTGGTATTACGCGGAACATCCCCGTCTATACCACTGCCTTTCTTCCATCACCTGCGATTACCGGAATCTTTCAACCTCGCATTTACCTTCCACTTCGTCTGATTTCCGGTTATCCCCACAGTGCCCTCCGCTACATTCTCCTGCACGAATTGCAGCACTATCGCCAAAAAGATGGCCTGTTGAATCTTTTTCTAAATATTTTGTGTGCACTCTACTGGTTCAATCCGGCTGTCTGGTATGTCCTTCATGAAATACGCATCGACCGTGAAATCGCCTGTGATACTTCTGTTTTGGAAACCGTAGGCGAAACTTCCTGTCAGGAGTATGGTTCCGCTTTAATTAATTTTGCTGAGACACTTTCTCACACTCCCCTTTCCTTCTCTGTCGGACTTGGCGGATCGATGCCGCAAATGAAGCGGAGAATCCTTAATATCGCCTCCTATCAAGCTCCCACACCATGGAAAAAGGCGAAAGGCTACGCTCTGGTTCTGGTGATTTCTCTACTGTTGATCAGTATGTCCCCTATGTTGTCTATGCAGGCCGCAAAGGAAACTTCCTTCCGCCCAGACACCTCGGACAGTATTGTTTCTACCATTGATCTTTCTTCTTATTTCAGAGATTATGAAGGTACTTTTGTCTTATATGATTTGCAAAAGGATCATTACCAAATTTATCATCCCGAACAGGCATACAAAAGAATTTCCCCGGATTCTACTTACAAACTCTATAGTGCTCTGTTCGGATTGGAAGAAAAAATCATTACTCCAAAAGATTCCATGATCCCATGGGATCACAATCATTATCCGTTTGATGCCTGGAATAAAAACCATACCTTGCACTCTGCAATGTCTGCTTCGGTCAACTGGTATTTCCAGACAATCGACAAAAAACTGGGGCACGGCAAAATCCGTTCTTACCTACAGCAGATTCATTATGGGAACGAATCGATCGATCAATCTGATTCTTACTGGATGGAGTCTTCCTTAAAAATTTCTGCCTTCGAACAAGTCAGCCTGCTGACAGATTTCTATCAAAATACCTTTGCTTTTAATCCGGAACATATTGCTGCCGTAAAAGATTCCATCCGCCTGATTACACACGGCAAAAACACACTTTATGGAAAAACAGGAACCGGTAATGTCAATGGGCAAAATGTAAATGGTTGGTTCATCGGATATATCGAAAACTCACAAAATACATATTTTTTTGCCACAAATATTCAGGCAGAACAGCAGGCCTCCGGAAGCACTGCATCACAGATTACACTGGATCTATTAGAGGATATGGGAATTTGGAATTGACTATATCCTTGAAACCTATAACGAATCCACAATAAAAACCCCTTACGCTTTCATTGCGTAAGGGGTTCTGTTATTGAAACTAATTAAGTTT
>OLVT01001765.1_pt1 | contig 16750 bp, 14 predicted proteins | sample 1673241 | NCBI WGS metagenome assembly OLVT01 (sample SAMEA3178936, study PRJEB25190) | human gut metagenome | biome: human gut; feature: human-associated habitat; material: faeces | place: Austria | collected 2013 | reverse complement strand
ATGGTGGACTCCATCCGTGAGGCCCTGGAAAAATGCGGGCTTCGTGACAATATGACACTTTCCTTTCACCATCATTTCCGTGAAGGCGACTATGTGCTGAACATGGTCATGGAAGAGGTTCACCGGATGGGAGTAAAGGGCATCACCATCTGCGCCAGCTCCATGGGAAAGGCCAATGATGCGATTGTGCCCTACATCGAGGACGGGACGGTGACAGGCATTCAGTCCTCCGGCGTGCGGGGGAAAATCGGACAGGCCATATCTTCGGGGAAGCTCAGAGATCTGGCGATTATGCGCTCCCACGGCGGCCGTGTGCGGGCCATTGAGTCCGGCGAGGTGCATATTGACATTGCCTTCATCGGCGCGCCCACCTGCGATGAGTACGGAAACTGCAGGCCAAACGGGGGAAAGAGCGACTGCGGCGTGCTTTCCTATGCCATGGTGGACGCCCAGTATGCGGACAAGGTTGTGGCAGTTACAGACTGTCTGGTGCCCTTCCCCAACATTCCGGCCAGCATTTCCATGACAAATGTGGACTATGTCTGCGTGGTGGATGCCATTGGAAATCCGGCTAAGATCGCCACGGGAGCGGCCAAGCCCACCACAGATGTGAGAAAGCTGATGATGGCCGACTACTGCACCCAGTTTGTCATCCACACGCCCTATTTCAGGGACGGCTTTTCCTATCAGACGGGAGTGGGGGGAGCGTCCATCGCCTCCACGATTTCTCTGGGAAAAATCATGGAGGAGAGAGGGATCACCATGGGCCTGGGCCTGGGAGGAATTACAACCCCCATGTGTGAGCTTCTGGAAAAGGGGCTCATAAAGACGCTGGTGGACACCCAGGACTTTGATCTGGGAGCCATCGAGTCCATCAAGAAAAACCCGAACCATGTGGAGATCTCCGCGTCTGAGTATGCCAATCCCTTTAACAAGGGGGCCTATGTCAACAAGCTGGATTTTGTGATCCTGGCTGCCCTTGAGGTGGATGTGAATTTCAACTGCAACGTGGTGACCGGCTCCGACGGAGTCATCACAGGGGCCCAGGGAGGACATCCCGATACGGCAGCAGGGGCCAAGTGCACCATTGTCATCACTCCTCTTTTGCAGGGCAGAATACCGGCTGTCTGCACGGATGTGACGACGGTTACGACTCCCGGGGAAACGGTGGATGTGGTAATCACTGATTACGGAATTGCCATTAACCCAAGGCGCCAGGATCTCATCGACTGCATGAGGGAGAGCAGGGTAAAGCTGCCGTTCTGCACCATCGAGGAGCTGCGGGACAGAGCCTACGCCATCACCGGAAAGCCGGAGCCGGTTCAGTTTGACGACCGTGTGGTGGGAATTATCGAGAGCCGGGACGGCACCATTATGGATGTGGTGAGAAAGGTTAAAGAATTTGAATTTTAAACAGAATTTGAATTATAAATAAATATAAATAAAGAAGATAAGAAGGTACGTCCAGGGCCAGAGCCTGAGGACAGAAGCCTGAAAGAGGGCATTCCCCGGAAAGGGAGGAGTTTATCTCCCAATTTTCGAGGGAGTGCTTTTCTGCTTTCCGGCTTTTTCCAGTCCGTCTCTTTTGCCAGTTCGTTTCTTTTATCAGTCCGTCTTTTTTTCCAGTTCGTTTCTTTTTCAGTCCGTCTGAAAAAATTTCTGCAGTTTTTCCGGAAACATTTCCGGAAAAGTTTCCCGGAACGCTCCTGGCCGGGACGTTCAGACTGCAGAAACAGTGCCGGGCTTTGAGTCCTGGACTTCCTGCTCCCTCTTTACGCAGGAGAGAAGGATCCCGATGAAATCACGCATATATTTCGTCAGGTACAGTTCTTTTTTGTGGCAGATATAGCAGTGCCGCTCCGTCGCGGAGTTTAAAACGGGATAGATGCTTGCCTGGCATCCGGACTCTCTGATGTCGTCGAGATAGCTTCTGGGACAGAGCATCACGGCGCCGCAGGCCAGGCACACCTTCTTTTCCACCTCAATGCTGCCGGTTTCCAGCAGGATCTTCGGATGGATGCCGCTTGCGATAAACAGACTGTCCTGAATGGTCCGCACGTTGTGGCCCGGCTTATTGGAGATAAAACGCTCGTGTCCGGCCTCGGTGATGGAGATGGGGGTTCCGCTTGGAATCCGCTTTGCCAGATCAGTTGTCCCTGCGGCCAGAAGCACCAGCTCCTCGCTCTCCAGCAGGTGGTAGGAAAGCTCCTCACGTCGGGCCACAGTTGTCATACAGGCCAGATCCACGCTTCCGTTCAGAACCAGATCCTCCATGCGGCTGGAGCCCTGTTCCAGAATTTCGATGTCCACATGGGGGTATTTCTCAAAAAAAGGAGGGAGGGCCAGGGGCAGAAGCTGCATCCCCCTCTGGACCGGAATGCCGAACCGGATTTTTCCGTGCTCCTCCGTCCTTATTTCCTCGATTTCCCTTTCCAGATTCTGCTGGATGGCGAGGATCTGCTTGGCGGCCTCCACGTATTTTTCCCCGGCCGGAGTGAGAGAGATAGGATCTGTGGAGCGGTTAAAGACCGGGGCTCCCAGGTTTGTCTCGGCCAGCTTCACCACCTGGCTCAGGGAGGGCTGGGAGATAAAAAGCTTCTTCGCCGCTGCGGTGATGCTGCCCTCCTGCAATATGGTCATAATGTACTGTGCGTGCTTCAGATTCACGAAAGCCTCCTTTGAATGTCTGACGGTTTCCTTATCTTTGCTGTTTCAGCATTATATTTATCATACTATCTTACGGGCAAAATTACAATGGGATGCCGGCTGATGACAGCGCCCTCCTGATTTATTGTTGACTAGATTTTTTATATGGATTATAATACCATTATCTATGGACAAAGGAAGGTACAGCCATGTTAAGAAGTATGACGGGTTTCGGACGCTGCGAGATCACTACGGAAGAGTACAGAATTTCCGTAGAAATGAAGGCGGTGAACCACCGTTATCTGGATCTGGGCATCAAGATGCCCAAGAAGTTCAACTATTTTGAGGCCTCAATCCGAAGCCTGCTCAAGCAGTACATTCAGAGGGGCAAGGTAGATTTATTTATTACCTATGAGGACTACACAGAAGAGAAGATGGCTCTCAAGTACAACCGTTCCCTGGCATCCGAATACATGGAGTACTTTGCAAAAATGGCAGAGCAGTTTCACATCGAAAATGACATAACGGTTTCCGATTTGGCCAGATACCCGGATGTGCTGGTGATGGAGCAGGTCCCTGAGGATGAGGAACATATGTGGGCGATTCTTAAGGGAGCGGTCGAGGAGGCAGCATCACGGTTTGTGGAGACGAGGGTCACAGAAGGGGAAAATCTGAAGGCAGATCTTCTGGGAAAACTTGACTATATGGACAGACTTGTGGCGGAGATAGAAGAGAGATCTCCGAAGATTGTAGCTGAATACCGCGCGAAGCTGGAGGATAAGGTGAAGGAGCTTCTTCAGGGCTCAGCTATCGATGAGGCGAGAATTGCCACGGAGGTGACGATCTTTGCAGACAAGATCTGTACGGATGAGGAGACGGTGCGCTTAAAAAGCCACATTGAGGCCACAAGGGCAGAGCTTCTTTCCGGAGGCAGTGTGGGCCGGAAGCTGGATTTCATCGCCCAGGAGATGAACCGGGAGGCAAACACCATACTTTCCAAGGCCAACGATCTGGAGGTTTCCGACAGGGCCATTGCCCTTAAGACAGAGATCGAAAAGGTCAGGGAGCAGATTCAGAACATTGAATAGAGAAGCCCCAAAAAGGCTTTAACCATAAAGAACAGACAGGAGAGTTGCTATGGACAATCAGGGATCATTAGTGGTAGTGTCCGGCTTTTCAGGCGCGGGCAAGGGAACTGTGATGAAGGCGCTCATTTCCAGATATGATAATTATGCGCTGTCCGTTTCCGCCACTACCAGGGCTCCCAGAGAGGGAGAGACGGACGGGAAAGAGTATTTCTTCAAAACGCACCAGGCCTTTGAGGACATGATTGAGCGGGATGAGCTGATTGAGTACGCCCAGTATGTGAATAATTATTACGGGACTCCGAAGGAGTATGTATTTTCCAATATCCAGGCAGGAAAGGACGTGCTGCTGGAGATTGAGATTCAGGGTGCTCTGAAGGTGAAGGAAAAATTCCCGGAGACGATGCTTGTGTTCATCATGCCGCCGAGCGCAGAGGAGTTAAAGAGACGGCTGATCGGACGGGGTACAGAGGATATGGACACCATCAACGCCCGCTTGAAGAGAGCCGGGGAGGAAGCCGAGGATATTCCAAAGTACGACTATGTCATTGTGAATGACACAGTTGACCGCTGTGTGGAGGAACTTCACACCCTCATCCAGAGTCAGAGGGCGCGGGTGGGAAACCACAGGGAGTTTATCAGCAGAGTCCAGAAGGATGTAAAGCATCTCACATCGGATGAGGGCTGAGAAGAAGAGTCACGGCCCTGGGCCTGACTTTCGGTTATTCAGAGAGACAGCAGTAATCTATATAAAATAAACAGTATGAAACAGTAAAAGGAGTATGATAATTATGATGTTAAAACCATCCTATACCGACCTGATGGAGGTTGTAAACAGCGGAGTGGAGGAGGGCGCTGATCCGATTATCCAGAGCCGCTATTCTATCGTGATTGCCACGGCAAAGCGTGCCAGACAGCTTATTGCCAAGGAGGATCCGTCTATTGCATCTGCCAGCAGAAAGCCTCTGTCTGTTGCCATCGATGAGCTTTACAATTCCAAGGTAAAGATTGTCAGCGAGGACGACAGCTCTGAGGATGATATTCAATTCTAAGGAAAAGAGGGCCGTCTCATGGCTTCAGGTCGTGAGATGGCGTTTTTACTATGGGAAAAGTTTCTGGAAAAGTTTCCCTAGGAACCTATCAAACAGAATCAGGAGATGAACTATGAAAATACTTTGTGTTTCCCTTGGCTGCGACAAAAACCTGGTGGACACGGAAATGATGCTGGGCCTGTTAAACAGGGACGGCTACACTTTTACAGACGATGAAAATGAGGCGGATGTTATCCTCATCAATACCTGCTGCTTTATCAACGACGCCAAGGAGGAAAGCGTGAACACGATCTTGGAGATGGCGGAGCTTAAAAAGAAGGGCAGATGCAAAGCTCTGATCGTCACAGGATGCATGGCTCAGAGATATAAGGAGGAGATCATGCAGGAGATACCGGAGGTGGACGGAATTCTGGGAACCTCCACCTACGATGAGATTTCCAATGTGCTTAAAAAAGCTCTCTCCGGAGAGGAGCACATTTCCTGCTTCCACGAGCTTACGGCTCTTCCCGATGTGAAGGCGAAGCGGCTTGTCACCACAGGAGGCCACTACGCCTTTCTGAAGATTGCGGAGGGCTGCGATAAATACTGCACCTACTGCATTATCCCGTCCCTTCGAGGACCCTACAGGAGCGTTCCCATGGAACGGCTCATTGAGCAGGCGAGGGAGCTTACAGAGCAGGGGGTGAGGGAGCTGATTCTGGTGGCCCAGGAGACGACGCTCTACGGTGTGGATCTCTACGGGAAGAAGATGCTTCCCGAGCTTTTAAGGCAGCTGGCAGCGATTGACGGGCTTTACTGGATCAGAATCCAGTACTGCTATCCGGAAGAGATTACAGAGGAGCTTATCGAGACCATCCGCACGGAGGAAAAAATCTGTCACTATCTGGACATTCCGATTCAGCACGCCAGCGACCGGATCTTAAAGAGAATGAACCGCAAAACCACGATGGAGGAACTGAAACGAAACATTGCCCGTTTAAGAGAGGCGATCCCGGACATTGCCCTTCGGACTACCCTGATCGCAGGCTTCCCTGGAGAGACCAAAGAGGATCACGAGCTCCTCATGGACTTTGTGGACGAGATGGAGTTTGAACGGCTGGGCGTGTTTGCCTACTCGGCTGAGGAGGATACGCCGGCGGCATCCTTCCCCGATCAGGTCCCCCAGGAGGTAAAGGAGGAACGGCGGGACGCTCTCATGGAGCTTCAGCAGGAGATTGCCTTTGAAAAGTCAGAGCGCATGGTAGGCCGCATTCTCGATGTGATGATAGAGGGAAAGGTGGCCGATGAAAACGCCTATGTGGGAAGAACCTACATGGATGCCCCGAATGTGGACGGACTTATCTTTGTAAACACCGACGAGCCCCTGATGTCAGGAGATTTCTGCAAGGTCAGAGTCACAGGAGCCCTTGATTATGATTTGATAGGAGAGATGTGCTATGAATCTGCCAAATAAATTAACTGTACTGCGTGTGATTATGATTCCGTTTTTTGTATTTTTCCTTCTGTGGGAAGGAGGGCAGAACCAGACCTTCTGGCTATTTTCATTGTGGCCAGCCTGACGGATCTTCTGGACGGAAAGATTGCGAGAAAATATAACCTGGTGACAAATTTTGGCAAATTTATGGATCCGCTGGCGGACAAGCTGTTAGTCTGCTCCGCCCTTATCTGCCTGATTGAGCTGGGAGAGCTCCCGGCCTGGATGGTCATTATCATTATCAGCCGCGAGTTTATCATCAGCGGCTTCCGTCTGGTGGCTTCCGACAACGGAGTGGTGATTGCGGCAAGCTACTGGGGCAAGTTTAAGACCACCTTCCAGATGATTGCGGTGGTGCTTCTGATTCTGGACATTCCGTCTCTCGCTCTGCTGACAACGCTCTGCGTATGGATTGCCCTTGCGCTCACCATCATCTCTCTGGTGGACTACATTGTGAAGAACCATAAGGTTCTGACAGAAGGGAGCATATAAATATGGTTGTAGAGCTGGTATCTGTGGGGACAGAACTGCTGCTGGGAAATATCGTGAATACTAATGCCAGGTATCTGTCCGAGAAATGCGCTATGCTGGGACTGAACGTCTACTATCAGACAACGGTAGGGGACAACGAGGAGCGCCTCTCTGAGGTCATCAGGACTGCCCTGAACCGCTCGGATATTGTGGTTTTAAACGGCGGCCTGGGACCTACCGAAGATGATCTGACGAAGGAGACCTGCGCAAAGGTGATGGGACTTCCCCTCGTGAAGGATGCGCACACGGAGGAGAGGCTAAAGGAGTATTACCGGGGAAGGAAAAAAGAGGAGCTGCCTGACAGCAACTGGAAGCAGGCCCTGATCCCCGAGGGGGCAGTGGTGTTTGACAATGAGAACGGCACGGCTCCCGGACTGGTAGTTGAAAAGGATGGAAAGACGGCAATTCTTCTGCCTGGCCCTCCGGGAGAGCTGTATCCGATGGTGGAAAAGCAGCTCTGTCCTTATCTTCAGAATAAGAACTCAGATGTGATCCTCTCTCAGATGATTAAAATCTGCGGCTACGGGGAGAGCAAGGTGGAGGAGATGATCCTCGACTTAATTGACAAGCAGACGAATCCCACTCTTGCGACGTATGCAAAGCTCAAGGAGGTTCATCTGAGGGTGACGGCCAGGGCTGCCTCTGAGGAGGAGGCGAAAAAGCTCCTGAAGCCGGTGGTGAAGGAGATTAAAAAGAGATTCGGCGATGCAGTCTACACGACAGATGAGAATGAGACACTTCAGGATGCGGTGGTAAAGCTTCTGAAGAAGCACGAGCTTACAGTGACCACCGCTGAGTCCTGTACAGGCGGTCTTCTGGCGGGAACTCTGGTAAGTGTGCCGGGCGTTTCCGACGTGTTCAAGGAGGGCTTTGTCACCTATTCCAATAAGGCCAAGAGAAGACACCTCGACGTCAGCAAGAGCACGCTCAGAAAGTATGGGGCGGTCAGCGCCCAGACGGCCAAGGAGATGGCCAAGGGAGGCGTATTTGCCACAGATGCGGACGTGTGCGTGGCCATTACGGGGCTTGCAGGGCCTGACGGGGCGACTCCGGAAAAGCCGGTGGGCCTTGTCTATATTGCCTGCTATATGAATGACAAGGTGCAGGTGGAGGAATTCCATTTTAAGGGCAACCGTCAGAAAATCAGGGAACAGTCGGTGGTACAGGCTCTGGATCTGCTGAGAAGATCGATTCTGGCGTTTTCCTAAAACCCTTTGACTCTCATACCCGTCCATTTTGCAAGCTGCGATGAAGCCGCTTTCCTAGGAGCAAAACGAGGCTCCCTGAATGGTCCTGGACTGAGAACGGCACAAGCCTATGGGAGGAATCAAGACGATGCAGTTTTATGAGCGCTTATACACAGGAGAACGGGCGGAGGGAAAGCGTTTCACAATCCTTCAGAACCTGCGCCGGAAAAAAATTCAGCTTGGTGTATATGTTATAACACCTGCGTCAGGCGGAAATAATCTACTTGATATTTACCACTGCTCTGAGATTTTCCGGCCCTGGTATGAAAAAGAGGATCTCCTGATTGTGGGGATTGCTCTCGGATATGACGACGCCTGTCTGCTGGCCGGTCAGATAGTAAATGAGGTCTACAGGGCTACGGGAGGCTTTGATGTAAAGCAGTATCTGCTGAAAAATGTGCGGTAGGTGGGAAACATGCTTCATATTGTATTTCTAATCCTGAAAATCATTTTATTTCTCATACTTGCCGTGCTGGGGCTTCTGTTAACCATTGCCCTTGCCGTGCTTCTGGTTCCCATCCGCTACCGGGCAGAAGCGTCGCTGCATGGGGAAATCCATGCCAGGGGGCGTATTTCCTGGCTGTTTCGCCTGATCAGCCTCTCTTTTTCATACCAAAACCGCCCCGAGGGGGACGAGGAGGGACTGAAAACAGAAGTAAAGCTTCTGGGCTTCCGGCTTTTTAAGAGAAAAGAGGAAAAAGGGAAAGACGAAGAAAAAGAGACGAAAGAAAAGGAAAGCGGGGAAACGGAGGCAGCGGAAAATGAGACTCCGGAAAAAGAAACGCCGGAAAAAGTGAGGAGAGCGATGGATGCCGGAGAACCTGTGACAGCTCTGGAGGACAGAATAGACCCCGTTGGACCTGGAGACCAGGAGGAAGGCCTGCCCGGGGAATCCCCAATTTTCGAGGCGCCTTCAGAGATTCCCGTAAAGAAGGCTTCCCGGGAGCGCGGCAGCGTTCCTCCAAAACCGCCGGAGAAGAAGCCGGAAAACCATTCAGAGGACAGCTGGCGGGAAGGCGGCAGCCCAGGCGGACCCGGAAGCCGCCTGCTCGCCTGGGCCGGCAGGATTGTGTCCAGGCTGAGACAGAAGAAGAACCGGATGGCGAAAGTTCTCCGGAAATTCAGGCGCAGGCTTTATGAGCTGGCCCGAAAGAAAGAGAGGCTGACAGCTCTGCTGCAGGACGAGGAAAACAGGAAGACAGCGGGGCTGATTCTAAGGAGCGCCAAACGTCTGCTGCGCCGTCTTCTGCCAAGACTCCGAGGAGAGCTGAGCTTCGGTGTGGAGGATCCCTATCTGATGGGAAAGATCCTGACGGTTCTGGCGGTGTTCTATCCTCTGTACGGAAAAACCTTTGTACTGACGCCTGTATTTGATGAAAACAGGCTGGAGGGAGAGTTCTCCCTGAAGGGAGGGCTGCGCCTCGGCTCATTTGCAGCCTTTGGGCTCAGGATATTACTTGACAAAAATTTCAGGCGTCTGCTAAGACAGTTCCTGAGAGAAGGAGGAATATAAGAGAATGGCAGATAATCAGTTTTCGTCCACCGTGGAGGCCCTGTTTAAGGGTATGGACAGTTTTGTAACTACAAAAACCGTAGTAGGCGAGGCAGTAAAGATCGATGATGCGATTATTCTGCCGTTAGTGGATGTGTCCTGTGGGATGGCTGCAGGAGCGTTTAATCAGTCGTCCAAAAATAACGGAGCAGGGGGAATGAGCGCAAAGATCAGCCCCAGCGCAGTTCTCGTGATACAGAACGGAGTGACTAAGCTGGTCAATGTAAAGCATCAGGATGCAGTCACGAAAATCATTGACATGGTTCCTGACTTTGTGAACCGCTTTGCGGGAGGACCGTCTCAGGAGGCAGTGAAGAGGGCAGAGAAGATGGCTTCCTCCTTCGAGACCGGGGATGAAAGTGCGGAGAAGCAGCCGTAGAGACTCAGGAAAGGCGAAGGAAAAGAAGCGAAGGAAAAATACAAAGGAAAAAACAGGAAATGTTCAAATTCTGGTGTCCGCCTGTTTGAAAGTTTCCTGTTATTTTTTTGTCAAAAAACAAAGGAGACAGCGGAGAAAAGAGGGGAGGAGAGAGAAGCTTTGAACTGAAAACTGCCTGTTCAAGCAAAAAACATTCCAAATTGTAGAAACAGAGGGAGAATTGCAGAAAAAATAAAATCTTTTCATAATTTTAACAGCATAATCGAGGGAGTTCGCAAAAACTGAAAACATATATAAAAAAAACAAAAATAGAACCAGAAGTATAACAAAAAATAGCAATGTTTCACAAAAAAAACAAGACAATTCATGACGCGTATGATATAATAATAACAAATTAATGATTGTATCACACCGCATGAGCAAAATGACGGGGTGATAGATCAGAGATAAACTTCATATTTTATAAAAAGGGGGAAAGATAAACGTATGGAGTTATTTAACAAAATCCTTTTGGGTACAAACGACATACTGACAGGCTATGTCCTGTTGGTGGCACTGGTAGGCGGCGGAATCTGGTTTACCATCCAGACCGGCTTTGTTCAGTTCCGTGAGTTTGGAAACGGCTGGCGCAGAGTGTTCGGAGGCCTTTTCAAGAAGAAGGATAAAAGCGCAGGGGGAAACAACGGTATTTCTTCCTTCCAGGCTCTGACCACAGCGATTGCAGCTCAGGTAGGTACAGGAAATCTGGCCGGAGCAGCTACAGCGATTGCAGCCGGAGGTCCCGGCGCTATCTTCTGGATGTGGGTTTCTGCAGTTCTCGGTATGGCCACAATTTTCTGCGAGGCCACTCTTGCACAGGTATACAGAACTACAGGCCCTGACGGAAAGCCTACAGGCGGTCCGGTATACTACATCAAAGCAGCCTTTACAGGAACCTTTGGTAAAGTACTTGCCGGAATCTTTGCGGTTCTGATTACCCTGGCACTCGGACTGTTCGGAAATGCTGTTCAGGCGAATTCCATTACAGACGCTTTCCACACCGCATTTTTCTCAGGCGTAGGCAGCTTCACCTTATTTGGACAGCAGATCCCCTATGACAAGATTATTGTGGGAATTCTTCTTGCAATTGTTGCATGGATGATCTTCGGCGGCGGTATTTCACGTATCGCACAGATCACTGAGAAGCTGGTTCCGATTATGGCATGCTTCTACTTAGCAGGCGGACTGATCATCGTTCTCATGAACTTCCAGAATATTCCTTACATGTTTGCTTCCATTATTGAAGGCGCATTTAACCCGCGTGCAGTATGCGGCGGCGCTTTCGGTGTAGCCATGAAAGAGGCAGTGAAGAAGGGTGTTGCCAGAGGCCTTTTCTCCAACGAGGCCGGTATGGGTTCCACACCTAACGCACATGCACAGGCGAATGTTGCACATCCGTGTCAGCAGGGCCAGGTGGCAATCGTTTCCGTATTTATCGATACAATCCTTGTATTAAACATGACTGCATTCGTTATTATCGGAACAAAGATGCTGGAGCCAGGCTCCCCGGCATATGTGGACGGGAAGCTGTTGGATGGCATCGCACTGACACAGACTGCATTTAATTCTGCATTCGGTTCCTTCGGTTCCATCTTTATTGCTATCTGCATGCTGTTTTTCGCATTTTCCACAATCCTTGGATGGTATTTCTTCGGTGAAACGAATGTGAAGTACCTCTTTGGCGAGAAGGCGGTAAAGCCATACATTGCTTTTGTATGCCTGTTCATCGTTCTGGGATCCCTGATGAAGGTTTCAACTATCTGGAACATGTCCGACTGCTTCAACTCCCTGATGGTAGTGCCGAACGTGATCGGTCTGTTCGCTCTGACAGGAGTGGTTAAGAAGACTTACAAGGACTACAGAACCAACTTCCTGCCAAACCATCCTGAGGATGAGAGCAGGTAGGCGGGATTCTGCTCAGGAAAGCTGAAAAAAGTTCAGGCAGAAGTTCTGTACATAGAGAATGAAAAGCTCAGACAGACAGAGGCCGGGCGAAAGATTTTCGTCCGGCCTCTGCTGCTGTCACAGGAAGCGCAGAAAGAACAGAGAATATGGCGTACGCACCTGCATACTATATAGTATGCAGGATTTTTCTGCATCAGGAGGACTTTCATGAAGCGCTTGTGCGGATTAATTTTATTTTCCATGGGAGCCGGAATGACGCTGATTCTGATCTTTCCCAAGAGCTTTTTCTGGGTATGTGTGACAGTAGTATGTCTGGTTATTGGCTATAATCTGTTCTGCGGTTAAATAAAATGAGAGGGGGGGAGAACCCTTTCGGAACGGCGGACCTGCAGGCTGCAGGGAAAGAGCAGGAGTCTGACAGACAGGAGACACTCTGTTCCGGGACAGCTGCATGGAGAGGCGCCGCAAAATATAAAAGAGGAGATAAAATCCGAGTGATTTTATCTCCTCTTTTATACGCTGAGCCGCACAGGAATTATGCTCTCTCAACTAAACCGGATCTTAAGCAAGAAGTACATACATACATCTTCTGAGCTCCGCCGTTTACTTTAACTTTAACAGACTTAACATTTGCTTTCCACATTTTGTTAGATCTTCTATGGGAATGACTTACTGCATTACCAAAGTGAGCAGCTCTTTCACAGATTGCACATTTAGCCATGGTTGCACCTCCTCTACCGTTCATCGGATTTTGCGTAAAAATCCACAACAACTGTATAATAGCAGAAAGACACCAAATTTGCAAGTGAAAAATAAAAATTTGTTTCTTTTTTATTGAAAATAAGTTATAATCACTAATAGCCGGGCAGGGTGCCTGCCGGGGGCGGAACCTCAAAAAAGAATGGAGGCTGGGCTATGAAGGGACATATTGACAACAGATTTGGCTCGATTCAGATTGAACCGGAAGTGATCGCGCTGTATGCAGGTACAACGGCTGTAGAGTGCTTTGGTATTGTAGGAATGGCGGCTGTCAGCGTAAAGGACGGATTTGCAAGGCTTTTAAAAAGAGAGAGCCTGACTAAGGGCATCAATGTGGCAATCCGTGAAAATGTCATCAGCATTGATTTTCATGTAATTGTATCCTATGGTGTCAGCATTCTGGCTGTAGCGGACAATCTGATGGAGAGTGTGAAATATAAAGTAGAGGATCTGACCGGAATGACGGTAGAGCAGATCAACGTATACGTCGAGGGCGTGCGGGTGATTGACTGATTGTAAGGAGGATAGTGCCTGTGGGTATGAATTATATGGATGCCGAGGCCTTGAAACAGGCGTTTCTGGCAGGAGCAGAGGCGCTGGAGGCCAGGAAAGAATGGATCAATGAGCTGAATGTGTTTCCCGTGCCGGACGGCGATACAGGAACGAATATGGCAATGACGATTCTGTCGGCTGCCAGAGAGGTGGCAGCGATTGAGAACCCTGACATGGAGCTTCTGGCGAAGGCTATTTCATCCGGTTCCCTTCGGGGGGCCAGAGGAAATTCAGGGGTGATTCTGTCGCAGCTTTTGAGAGGATTTACCAGGGAAATCTCGGCCTGTGAGACCATTGACACAGAATGTCTTGCCAGAGCGTTCAGAAGGGGGACAGAAACGGCCTACAAGGCGGTTATGAAACCCAAGGAGGGAACGATTCTGACGGTGGCCAGAGGGATGGCCGACAGGGCGCAGGAGCTTGCGCCGCAGATTGACGATATCCTTGAGTTTGCCGGACGCGTCATCGAGCACGGAGATTACGTGCTGAGCCAGACGCCGGAGATGCTCCCGGTGCTGAAACAGGCGGGAGTAGTGGATTCCGGCGGCCAGGGGCTGATGCAGCTTGCCAAGGGATGTGTGGATGGCCTGAGGGGGAGCGTTCCTCTAAAGGACTCTTTCGGGGATGGTTCAGGAGAGAAGAGCAGTGTTTACGGGGCCTCAGAGGCCTCTTACAGGGAGAGAAAGCCGGGAGCTTCGGGAACTTCAGAAGCGCCTGTGCAGGAGGAATCCACCATCAAATTTGGCTACTGTACGGAGTTTATCATCAATCTGGAAGGTGAATTTGGAGAGGCACAGGAGAAAGATTTTAAACAGTATCTGGAATCCATCGGAGACTCTTTGGTGGTGGTGGCCGACGAGGAGCTGGTGAAGGTGCATGTGCACACGAACGATCCGGGACTGGCTGTCCAGAAGGGCCTCTCCTTTGGCTCCCTCTCGCGGATTAAGATTGACAATATGCGGGAAGAGCATGAGGAACGGCTGATCCGGGACGCAGAGCGCCTTACGAAGGAGCAGAAGGAGAGAGAAGAAAAGGAGAAGACTGAGCCCCGCCGGCCGGCGGGATTCGTCGCCGTCTGCGCCGGAGAAGGGCTGACTGAAATCTTCAGAGGCATCGGGGCTGATTGGGTGATTGAGGGAGGTCAGACCATGAATCCCAGCACGGAAGATATTCAGAAAGCTGTGGAACAGGTCAATGCGGAAAATGTCTACATTCTCCCCAACAACAAAAATATTATTCTGGCAGCGGAGCAGGCCGCAGGTCTTGTCTCTGACCGGAAGGCAGTGGTGGTTCCGTCGAAGACGGTTCCCCAGGGAATCACGGCTTTAATTAATTTTGCCCCGGATCTCCCTGTAAAGGAGAACCTGGAAATAATGGGACAGGAAATGGGCCGGGTCAGGACGGGACAGATTACCTATGCGGTGAGAAACACCTCCATCGACGGAAAAGAGATCGGCGAGGGGGATATTATAGGGCTTGGCGACAGCGGGCTTCTCGCCTCGGGCGCAAGTGTAACGCAGACGGCTCTTGACACGCTGGAGGCTATGGTGGACGGAGAATCTGAGCTTATCACCATCTACTACGGCGAGAGCGTAAAACAGGAGGATGCGGACACCCTGCTGGCATCTGCAAAGGAGCGGTTCGGGAACTGCGAGATAGAGCTTCATTACGGCGGTCAGCCCGTCTACTATTATATAATTTCTGTGGAATAGAGAAAGCCGGAAACGGCAGAGAGAAAGGATTTCCAGCCTGATATACGCTGCGCAGCAAAAGGCAGCAGAAAGCAAGGGAGGCCCCAGTGTCTGAAAACAGATGCCGGGGCCTGTTCTGCCGGAAGGAAACGTGTGCTGGAAAGGTGAGGGGACAGGATATGGACAGACAGCCGTTGACGGCAATTAAGGGAGTCGGGGAAAAGACAGCCAGACTCTTTTCAAAGCTGAATGTAACCAATGTGGAGGAACTGCTGCACTATTATCCCAGGGCGTATGACGCCTTCAGAGAGCCGCAGCCTGTTAAAAGCCTTGTGCCGGAAACCACAGCTGCGGTGGAGGGGGTCCTCACAAAAACAGCAGACGTGGTCAGATTCAGCCATCTGCAGGTGACTATGGTGCATTTGAGGGATGAGACGGGAACCGTACAGCTCAACTGGTATAATATGCCCTTTCTGCGCTCCACCCTGAAGGCAGGGGAGCGGTTCGTGTTCAGGGGAAAGGTGGCAAAGAAGAGAGGAAAGCTGGTGATGGAGCAGCCGGAGATATACCGGCCGGCTCAGTACAGCGCCCTTGTGCATTCCATGCAGCCGGTGTACGGCCAGACAAAGGGGCTTGGAAATAAGACCATCGCAAAGGCAGTGGCCCAGGCCCTCTCTGAGAGAGAGCTGGAGAGGGATTACATGCCTGAACGGCTCAGGGAAAAGTACGAGCTTGCAGAGTACAACTTTGCTCTGGAACATATCCACTTCCCGAAAGATGAGGCGGAGCTTTTGTTTTCCAGAAAACGCCTGGTATTTGACGAATTTTTCATGTTCCTTCTCTCTGTCAGACTTCTGAAGGAGAAGAAGGCTGACACCAAGAGCCTGTATGTGATGGAGCCCAGGCCTGAGGTGCAGAGGCTGAAGGACAGCCTTCCCTACAGTCTCACAAAGGCTCAGGAGAAGGTTTTAAAAGAGGTGTACGCGGATCTGTCAGGGGGCCGGGTGATGAACCGGCTGGTGCAGGGAGATGTGGGCTCCGGAAAGACGATTATCGCGATCCTGGCTCTTTTGCAGGCGGCATACAACGGGTATCAGGGAGCGCTGATGGTGCCGACGGAGGTGCTGGCGAGACAGCATTTCGAGTCCATCATCCAGATGTTTGAGGAATACGGAATCGGGGCGCGGGCGATTTTGCTGACCGGTTCCATGACCCAGAAGGAAAAACGCCTGGCCTACGAGGCCATCGAGAGCCACCGGGCCGACATCATCGTGGGAACCCACGCGCTGATCCAGGAAAAGGTGGTCTACGACAAGCTGGCACTGGTGATCACCGACGAGCAGCACCGGTTCGGTGTCGGCCAGCGGCAGATGCTGGGAAGCAAGGGGGAGGAGCCCCACGTGCTGGTGATGAGCGCCACGCCCATTCCCAGGACGCTGGCCATCATTCTCTACGGTGATCTGGACATCTCGGTTATCGACGAGCTGCCCGCCAACCGCCTGCCCATCAAAAACTGTGTGGTGGGCACCGGCTACCGGGAGAATGCATACAAATTCATCGCGAAGGAGGTGGCCGCCGGCCGCCAGGCCTACGTGATCTGTCCCATGGTGGAAGCCAGCGAGATGATCGAGGGTGAGAACGTCATCGACTATACGGAGACGCTCCGCCGGAATTTGCCGCCGTCCATCTGTGTGGAGTATCTGCACGGCAAGATGAAGCCGAAGGAGAAGAACGCTCTCATGGAGCGCTTCGCTGCCGGGGAAATCCAGGTTCTCGTGTCCACCACGGTGATCGAGGTGGGCATCAACGTTCCCAACGCCACGGTGATGATGATTGAG
>OLVT01001764.1_pt1 | contig 16750 bp, 16 predicted proteins | sample 1673241 | NCBI WGS metagenome assembly OLVT01 (sample SAMEA3178936, study PRJEB25190) | human gut metagenome | biome: human gut; feature: human-associated habitat; material: faeces | place: Austria | collected 2013 | reverse complement strand
AGTATCGCCTTGCCAAGGCGAGGGTCGCGGGTTCGAATCCCGTCTCGCGCTCTTTTTATTTTACAGCCGGAGACCTGATATGGACAGGTTTTCCGGTCTTTTTTGATCGATTTTTCAGGCTTTTTATAAGAGACAGCTCCTCATAAGCGGCGGTTTTTCATGTGAGACGGGAGACGGCTCCTCACCTCAGAGATTACTTCAAAAATCACGTCAGGAGCCGCCTCGTCAGGACAGGTTTTACAGGCAGCTAAGCTTTATTTAACCGCTCCTCCAGCATCTGGCACAGCTTCGGAATCTGTGATTCAAACTCCACTCCATACCATCTTGCAGACTCGGAGGCAGCGGTTGCCTCAATGCAGATTACCACAAAATCTGCTGCCAGGGCCAGAGCGTCGCCTAGATCTAATCCCCGCATCAGTCCGCCCAGTACGGTGGAAGAGTAGAGATCCCCAGTTCCATGGAAGCTCTGGGGACAGCGGCGGGTAAAATAGGAAAATTCCTTTCCGCTGCGGTCCAGATAGGCCACCCCCAGCTGATCCGGCTGGTAGCTGACACCGGTGAGGACGGCAGTTTTGCAGCCCAGCTCCAAAAGCTTTTCCATCAGGGAGCGGATATAGTCAGGCCCATACTCTGTACGGTAGGGCGTTCCGGTGAGCAGACAGGCCTCTGTGATATTGGGAAGAATAATATCCGCCTTGGCGCAGACCTTGGCCATCTCTGCCGGGAAGCTAGCGTCAAAGGCGGCATACAGCTTTCCATTGTCCGCCATGGCCGGATCGACCAGAATCAGATTATCTTTCGTGCCGAAGCGGTCAAAGAACTGACAGATCTGATGGCACTGCTCGCCGGAGGCCAGATAGCCGGTGTAGATGCTGTCAAAGGTGATCTGTTCTCTCTCCCAGGCCTCGGAAATCGGCTCAATCTGATCCGAGAGATCCTTGCAGGTAAAGGTTTTAAACATGGTGTGGGTGGATAACACCGCTGTGGGCAGAATACCGCACTCCACACCCATTGCAGAGAGAATGGGCAGGGCTACGGTGATGGAACAGCGTCCTACGCAGGAAATATCCTGTAATGTGATAATTCGTTTCATTGGTCTTGTCCTCCTGAATTTTCCTGCCATGGGAATCCGCCGAAGGAAGGCCTGCCGGGGGGATTCGCTTGCAGAACGATTATTATGATGACAAAAGTATAGCAGGATGCAGACAGATTAAAAATAGCCAGAAAAGTAAAAAATAATCAGTCCAGTTAAGGGAGTGAAACAGGATCGCCGGTCAAAAGAAAAGACTATAAAGAGTAATAGAGAAATTATTACATTTTGGCGCTGATCCGGAAAGAAATATGTAAGAAAGAAGGCGATTGCGGATAGGATTTTCTGCCGTTATAATAATCTATATATCTGCAGACGCAGAAAGTATTCCGGCGGGACAGGGACATGCAGAGGGACATAGAGAGGAACATACAGAGAGACATATAGAAGAAAACAGCTTAAGAGCAAGGCGCCTGCGGCTGCTGCACGCAGGCAAAACAGGCTTGGAGGGCGGGAGGTTCAGATGAAACATAAGGCGGCGGTGATTTTACTGACTGCGGTATTCAGCGCAGGGACAATTTTTCCGGCTATGGCGGGAAGCTGGCAGAAAAATGAAGCCGGCTGGTGGTATCGAAATGATGACGGCTCATGGCCGGCCGGGATTTGGCAGTGGGTGGACGGAAATTCTGACGGGGCGGCAGAGTGTTACTATTTTGACTCAAATGGCTATATGCTGGAATCCACGGTCACACCGGACGGATATATGGTAAATGAGAATGGAGCATGGACTGTGGATGGCACTGTCCAGACAAAGCAGGTTCAGTCAGGGAAAACGAGCGGTTCAGACGGCTGGCATTATGAAAACGGCGGCTGGAAATATTATGAAAACGGCAGCTTCCTCAGGAATGCATGGAAGTACACCCGCGGAAACTGGTATTATTTTTCCGGGAACGGAAATATGGCTACAGGGCTGATTTATGTGTCAGGCGACCGGTACTATCTCAATTCAGACGGGAGCCTGAGGATGGATTCCTTTGAGGAGAATGGAATCTATTACCAGACAGACAGCAACGGAAAAATTGTCAGTGAGACAGACAGAAGAAAAGAGGCGCAGCTATCAGGGCGTTTTGATGAGGAGAGCGGGCAGGAGGTGCTGAAGCTCACAAATGAGGCCAGAACAGAGGCAGGAGTGGGAAAACTGGAATGGGATGAGAGTCTGGCAGGATGCGCCCGCACGCGCGCAGTGGAAATCGGGAAAAATTTCGCACATTCAAGGCCGGACGGGAAAAGCTGGAAAACGGTTATCGACGAAGCAGGTATTGTCACAATGGCATGGGGAGAAAATATTGCCCAAGGGCAGTTCACCTCCGAGGAGGCGATGGAGGACTGGCTGAATTCAGAAGGGCACCGGGCGAATCTCCTGAAGGAGAGGTATACAAAGACAGGAGCGGCCTGCTATGTGGAAAATGGCGTGCACTACTGGGTTCAGCTGTTTATCCAGTAGACTAAGAGACGAAAACAGAGCGGACAGCGTCCTGCGGCCCTGGAAGCTGCGCGGAAAAAAAGGAGTAAAATATGGATGTTTTAGCAGGCTTGATGATCCCGTTTATCGGGACAACGCTGGGAGCAGCGGGAGTATTTTTTCTGAAAAAGGAAATAGGCCCCTTTGTACAGAAGGCACTTCTGGGGTTTGCGTCGGGAGTGATGGTGGCGGCATCTGTGTGGTCGCTTCTGATCCCGGCAATGGATATGTCCTCCCATCTGGGAAAATTTGCTTTTGCACCGGCGGCCGCAGGATTTTTAGCCGGAGTTGCCTTTCTGCTGGCAATGGATAAGGTGATCCCCCATCTGCATCTGGGAAATGCCCAGCCGGAGGGCCCCAAGAGCCGGCTTCAGAGGACAACGCTCCTCATGCTGGCAGTGACGCTCCACAATTTTCCTGAGGGAGCTGCAGCCGGAGCGGCCTATGCGGGAGTCCTTTCCGGAAGCGGGCAGATCAGTATGGCGGGAGCGCTTGCCCTGTCCATAGGAATAGCAATCCAGAATTTCCCCGAGGGGATTATCATTTCCTTCCCTTTAAGAAGCGCGGGGGCCGGCAGGCTTAAGGCCTTTACGGCAGGAATGCTCTCCGGCATCGTGGAGCCGGCAGGAGCGGCTCTGGCTATTCTCCTGGCATCTCAGATAGCAGGGGTGCTGCCGTATCTTCTTGCCTTTGCAGCGGGCGCCATGATCTATGTGGTGGTGGAGGAGCTGATTCCGGAGGCCAGTGAGGGAGAGCACAGCAATACGGCGACTATTGGATTTGCCGTCGGATTTGCGGTGATGATGGCGCTGGATGTGGCGCTTGGATAGAGATAGAAACAGAAGAGCCCTGGAAATATTGTAATCCTGCACAGGGCATGATTTTCCGCCGGTTTTTCTGTTTGAAAAGGTTTTGGATGCGTGGTACTAATATAAACAGAAAAGGGAGAGCCAGAGATACATGCCTACCCTCTAAATAGTAAAGTTACAACCCTAATGGGCCGCCGTCACTATTGTAGTAGTGGCGGCTATTTCTTTTCCCGAAAGATTGTATAACACAATCCCGTGAGACCTGCAACGAATATCCCAATCGCAACTAAGTCCTGATATGTAACATACATTGGCTTTCCGTCCTTTGATATATTATGGCTTTCCCTGCATGTCAATAAAGGATGTTAAACCGACGGGAGATAAGGTGTAATCAAGCCTCCTTTTATCAGGGCCTTGGGGCAACCTATGGTTTGAATCCCGTTTCGCGCTTTTATTGGATGGAATTCTTGAGTTTTCAAGGACTCCGGCTTTTTTTGCAAAAAGCTCTTGACAAATAATGAAATATAAGTTTATATTATATTATAACATTATATAACAATATGTAATTAAGAGGGTAAAGTCATGAAGGTAATCGGTATTGGAGACAATGTGTGTGACAAGTATGTTCATTTGAATACGATGTTTCCGGGGGGACAGGCTTTAAATTTTGCTGTATATGCAAAAATGCTGGGAGCGGATTCTTCATATATGGGAACGTTTGGCTGCGATGAAGTGGCGGCGCACATACTGTCTACTCTGGATGAGTTGGAAGTGAAGCATGAGCGCTGCAGACAATACGATGGTGAAAATGGATATGCCAGAGTAACTCTGGTAGATGGAGACAGGGTATTTTTAGGAAGCAACAAAGGTGGAATTGCGAAAGAACACCCGGTAGTGCTGGATTCTGATGATATGGAATATATAAAGCAGTTTTCCCATATTCATACAAGCAATAACAGCTATTTCGACAGTCAGCTACCTAAGTTAGCAGAAGCAGATTTATCAGTTTCCTATGATTTTTCCGGACAGTGGACAGATCCGGAAAAAGTGGCTCGGGTGGCTCCGTATATTAGATATGCTTTTTTATCCTGCGGTTCAATCCTAGTAGAGGAGGCAGAAGAAATCTGCCGCACTATTCATAAGGCAGGATGCCCGATGGTAATTGCTACAAGGGGAAGCTACGGTTCGATTTTATATGACGGAAACAGGATTTATGAGCAGAAACCACAGTTGGTAGAGGCGGTAGACACACTAGGGGCCGGGGATTCCTTTGCAGCGGCGTTCTTACTTTCTTATGTAGAAAATCTGGAAAAAGCCGCAGAACATCCTGAGAAGGCAAAGGAATCAAAAGAGACGTTTATTAAAGAGGCCATGGCCTCAGGCGCAGCCTTTGCGGCTAAAACCTGTATGGTTCAGGGCGCGTTTGGACATGGAAAAAAGATTCAGTAAACATTTATTAAGAGGAGGATATAGAGATGACAAAGACGGTAAAAGAGATTGTAAGTGAAATTAAAGTAAAGATGGATCAGGCAGGCGGTTTAAAGCATGTGTATTTTGTTGCCTGCGGAGGTTCTAAGGCTGCGATTTTCCCAGGTCTTTACCTGCTTCAGAGCGAGGCTAAGACATTTGGCGCCACTACCTACACAAGCAACGAGTTCGTATACGCTACACCGAAGGAGTTAGATAACAGATGCGTGGCAGTGATCTGCTCCTTAAAGGCAACACCGGAGACTGTGGAAGCAGTGAAGACAGCCAATGCCGCAGGCGCAGTGACGATTGCCATGACAGGTTCTATGGAGACAGGCATGGCACAGGTGGGCCAGTATGTTGTAACATACTCCAATGGAGACAACCAGGTATACAGCGATTCTAACCAGGCGAATGCTCTTCGTATTGGATTTGAGTTATTAAAACAGTTTGAGAACTATGAAAACTATGACAAGGCTATGGCAGCTTATGCAGAGATTGACCAGATCGTTGCAGAGGGGAAAGAGAAGGTTCTTCCAGCCGCTCGGAAGTGGGCTGATACTTACAAGGATGAGCCGATCTTCTATGTACTGGCATCCGGCCCTAACTATGGCGTGGCTTACTCTATGTGCTGCTGCCATTTCATGGAAATGCAGTGGAAGCATGCCGTATGCCTGCATACAGGAGAGTATTTCCACGGACCGTTCGAGACTACAGATAAACAGCTTCCGATGGTACTCTTAATGAGCGAGGGAAGAACGAGAGCCTTAGACGAGAGATGTCTGAAGTTCCTGAAGCAGTATGCAGAAAATTATATTATCATTGACTTTAAGGAGTTAAACCAGGGCAGAATTGCGCCGGAAGTAGCAGAGTTCTTTAACCCAGTTGTCATGATCCCGATTGAGAGATACTACGTAGCTCAGATGGCAGAGGTGAGAGGCCATTCTATGGATGAGAGACGTTATATGTGGAAGGTAGAGTACTAGACTGCTCCAGATAGAAAATTAAAAAGGCGGCAGAGCTGAAAAATGAACCGCTACCCGTCAAGAGGACAGTGAAAAAATATAAAGTTTTCACGGCTAGCAGCCTTAGTGTTGCTGGCCGTTTTTTATGCAGTAAGGCACAGCTCGTATTTCTCCATCGGCGGCGTCAGTACACCTAAGTTGCGCTATGCCCTTCTGGTATAGTAATGACGGATGTGTTGCTTGACCATTTGGACAAGTTCTTGCGTTTACAGTGATTTCATTTCACTGTCTCTTATAGAGGAAGCATATTAAAAAGCAGTTCTGCTGCCCTTTTTATATCGTGCGCCTGGCTTTACATGCTTTTTGAAGGCACAAATTCTAAATCCGACCGGAAGCGGGAAGAGTGCAGCCCGAGGACAAGGATGTTTATCGTGAGGCGGAATCTGAAGGAAGCCGGACGGCCAGTGTATTTGCAATCCGAAATTTTCAGTCCTTTGGCTTTTGTTTTGGGAAGAACGGAAAGGAAATTTATATCCGAACCCATGGGGAGGCACGGAAAAAAGATGGAAGTTTGCAAGAGAGAACGAGAGCTAATCATTCCTCTAGCTCCATTAACGGGAAATTTTTTCCTGCTGTAGAAAAATGCTCCGCGGAGATCGTGGTGAGGAGGATAGGAAAAACGCCGCTTTTGCAGCCCTACGCAGGAGGAAAAATATGCGAAACAGGATTTTTTCTTGTAAAAACAGAGATTGAGATAAGCAGTTTTGTCATAACTGTTCGGCAGGAAGAAAAAGAAATTGTAAAAAATAGCTAAAAAAAGCGTAAAAAGCTATTGACAGCATAATGATATATAATATATTATAATAACATAAGCAATCGGCCGATAAAACAAGAACAACAGGTATGTACATAAAAGAGATTGGAGGGATTTATTTGAAAGCAGAGGTTTTTGAATACCAGGGTGAAGGAATTGAGTGCGTATACAACAATGGACAGTGGGTGTTGTGCATAAAAAACTGGAAGCCTAACAATGATATAGGGGAAATCAGGTATTTAGAGGTTCATCACGAGACAGACGAGCAGTTTATCCTTGTACAGGGTAAGGCAGTTCTGCTGACAGCATCCAGGAAAAATAACGAGTTCCAGATTAGCCTGACTTTAATGGAGCCAGGAAAGGTTTACAATGTTCCGCAGGAAACCTGGTTTAATACCATCACAGAGAAGGATACAAAGCTTATTTACGTACAGGATGCCGGAACGACGGAACAAAATAGCACCTACTGTGATATGACGGCAGAAGAACTGGAGATGGTGAGAAAAGAGGCTGCTGTTTTACTGCATAAATAAGTAATATTATATAATTAAATATAATATTATAAAATATTATATAAAAGAAAATATTCTGGGAAAAGGAAAATAAAAATTAAGAGGGAGAGACAACATGGAATTTAATGCTTACTCAATGCTGATAGATTTTATGTGGGCAGGAATATTCTTATTTGCAGCAAAATTATTGAGAGAGAAGATTAAGATACTGCAGAGCTTATTCGTTCCTGTCAGCCTGTTAGCAGGTTTCATTGGACTTGCCATGGGCCAGAACGGATTTGGAATCATCAATTTTTCTTCACAGTTTGGTTCCTATGCAGGACTTTTAATTATCGCAGTGTTCGTATCCATCGGATTGAGAGGATTTAACTTCAGCAGCGGCGGATGGAAGACTAACTTTGACAGAATCGGAAGCTATTACTGCTTCAGAAATATCGGATGGGCATTCCAGTATGCAGTGCCGATTATCTTCTCCATGCTGGTTCTGAAAGTGATTGAGCCGGAATTAAACCCGGCATTCGGAATGCTGATTCCGGCAGGTTTCCAGGGAGGACACGGTACAGCGGCAGCTCTTGGAGCAACTCTTGATTCTCTGGGCTGGGCAGACGCCACAGACCTGGGTATGACTTCAGCCACAGTTGGAATTTTAACCGGAATTTTCGGCGGAATTATTTTGATCAAAATCGGAACAAAGAAAAACTATACAAAGTTTGTTAAGGATTTCAGTCAGCTTCCTGATGATATGAGAACAGGACTGATTCAGGAAGGAAAGAGGCCAGTACTTGGCGAGGAAACGGTTTCTCCTATGGCGCTCGATCCTCTGGCATGGCATTTAATGCTGATTTTGATTCCGACAGGAATTGGATACCTTCTCACCAATGCAATTCAGGCGGCAACCGGCCTGGGAGTTCCAAGCTTCTCCGTAGGCTTCCTGGTAGCCATTGTGTTCCATTTCCTGTTAAAGGGAATCAAGGCAGATAAGTATGTGGACAACCGGATTATCTCCCGTATGGGAAGCTGCGCAACTGATTTCTTGGTATTTTTTGGAGTAGCCTCCATTAAAATTCCGGTTATTATTGAGTATGCAGTACCATTTGGACTTTTGATGCTGTTCGGTATCGCATGGGTTGTATTCCACTTTACAGTAATTGCTCCGCGGCTGTTAAAGCAGGAGTGGTTTGAGAGAGGAATTTACGTATACGGATATTCTACTGGCGTAACAGCCATTGGAATGGCGCTTCTCAGAATCGTGGATCCGGAGAACAAGAGCTGTACACTGGACGATGCAGCTATCGTAACGCCGATTGAGTCGATTATTGAGATTTTTGCTTTGGCAGCTGTACCGGTAGCCTGCGTACAGGGAAACTGGATTGCAGCAGTTGCTCCTATTCTGATTTACCTGGCCGCTTTGATTATTGTTCCTGTCATTTTTAAATGGTGGCACAAACACCCCCATGCAGTCTGGGATGAAAGTAAATAATAAAAGCAGTGTAAAAAGGCCGGTCTGTAAATATTCTTACAGAACCGGCCTTAAACCGTAGAAGGAGGAAAAGCTATGAAGCCTGTAAAGAGAGAGCGGATCGCAGGAATGGGGATGCATTACAAGTTCAGAACCCTTGACTATTTTCTGAAGAGCCAGCAGGAGCTGGGAGTCCAGTCAATCGAGTTCTGGTGTGCCAGACCTCATTTTCTGCTGGATGATTATGGATTTGAGGACATAGGAAAGCTGAGAGAAAAGCTTGATTCCTATGGAATGAAGCTGGCTGCATTTTCCCCGGAGTGTACGGTGTACAACTACAACCTGTGCGCTCAGGATGAGACGGCGGCGAGACATTCCATGGGTTATTTTGAAAAGGCTGTTGAGGCGGCAGAGCAGGCGGAAGCGAAGCTTATGGTGGTAAACTGCTGCGGCGGTCTCAGGGATGAGGAAAGGGAACGGATCTTTGAACGGGCTGTAGATCGGCTTGCCTGCTTAGGAAAGACAGCTTCTGAACATGGCATTCTGCTTGCAGTGGAGACCCTGTGTCCGGGTGATTCTCCTGCTTTTAATACGTTGACAGAGCTGAAGCGCCTGCTGGACGCTGTGGACAGCAAAAACGTGCAGGCATGTCTCGACCTGACGGCGGCAGGCATAGCAGGAGAGACCATGAGGGACTGGTTTGAGCTTTTAGGAGACAAGGTGTGCCATATCCGCTTTACAGATGGAAGGCCTGGCGGCAGGCTTGCCTGGGGAGACGGGCTCAGACCTCTGGAAGACCAGCTTGGCTGGATCGAACAGTATGGCTATACAGGGTATCTAAGCCTTTCTGTGAACGATCCGAGATACCTGGATAACCCCAGGGAGGCAGACGAAAAGAACTGGAAGGCACTGAAGGCGTTTGTTGAATAGATGGAGGATTTTGTATGAAGCTGGTTTCATTTGAACGATTATCTGTATTGAATCTGCATTATTTCCAGTATTCCCTGGATTACTTCCTGGATCGGATGGTGGATCTGGGAATCAAAAATGTGGAGCTGTTAGGAGGGCACCAGGGAATGTGGCTGGATCCCAATGAGTACCAGGATCCGGAGCCGATTTTAAAGAAGCTTCAGTCGCGAAACCTGCACTGTCCAGTATTTACGCCGCAGAACTGCAGATTCGGCTATCAGTTTGGCGTAAAGGAGCCGGAGCTTAGAAAAAAGACCTTTGGATTTTTCTCCAATGGAATTAAATTAGCCGCCGCTCTGGGTGCGAAGTATATGGAAGCCAATTCAGGCTGGGGTTACTGGGATGAGCCGGAAGAGGAGGGACTTAAAAGAGCCATCGAAATGCACCAGATGCTGGCTGAGGTGGCGGAACAGAACAATATTACCATCGTGGCGGAATCCCTGCGCCCTCAGGAGTCCAGGATTGGATACAGCCTTTCCCAGATGAAACGTCTGTTTGACGGAGTCAATCACCCGAACTTCAAGGTTATGGTAGACCTTACGGCCATGTCTGTTGCCGGAGAGAGCATTCAGGACTGGTTTGACGTATTTGGAACAGAAAACATTGCCCATGCCCATTTTCAGGACTGCAACCCCTATGGCCATTACATATGGGGACAGGGAACCAGGAATCTGAGAGAGGATTTAGAGGTAATGGTAAAGAATGGATATGAAGGGTATTTTACACAGGAGCTGACGGATCCTGCCTACTACCTGGATCCATTTTATTATGATAAGAAAAATGTTCAGAATTTAAGAATGTATATGGAGGATTAATTATGTGGACAAAAGAACTGTTTAAGGTAGAGAAACCGATTATTGCGCTGCTTCATCTGAGGGCTTTGCCGGGAGATCCATTATTTGGAGGTTCTATGAACGCTGTCATCGAGAAGGCCAGAGAAGAGTTGAATGCGCTTCAGGAAGGCGGTGTAGACGGAATTCTGATTGCAAATGAGTTCAGCCTGCCCTATGAAAAAAAGGTCTCCCATGTTACAGTGGCAGCCATGGGACGAATCGTGGGAGAGCTGTCAAGGGATGTCAAAGTTCCCTTTGGCGTAAATATTGTCTCCAATCCGCTGGCAACCATTGATTTAGCGGCAGCTACAGGAGCAAACTTTGTGAGAAGCACCTTTACAGGAGCTTATATCGGAGAAAATGGAATTACGGATACTAATATTTCTGAGACATTGAGAAGAAAGGCTGCCTTAGGCCTTCACGATCTCAAGCTGCTGTTTAAGGTGAATCCGGAATCGGATGTTTATATGGCAGAGAGAAGCCTGGAAAAAATTACAAAATCCATGATTTTCCACTGTTTCCCGGACGGTTTATGCGTGTCAGGAGCCAGCGCAGGTTCTGAGACAGATTCCAGCCTGGTAACCCGCGTGAAGAACGTGGCAGGGGATATTCCTGTTTTCTGCAACACAGGCTGTACGAAAGAAAATATTGCAGAAAAGCTTGCACAGAGCGACGGAGCCTGTGTGGGAACTGCATTTAAGAAGGACGGAAAATTTGAAAACTTTGTAGAGAGAGAAACAGTACAGGAATTCATGCAGGCAGTAAAGGAGTACAGAAATACCCTGTAGCAGGGAGGGGGAACAAGATGTATTTTTTGGGGATTGATATAGGAACCTTTTCCAGCAAAGGGGTGCTTGTGGGAGAGGACGGAAGAGTAAAGGCGCGGGCGTCAGTACCCCATACCATGGAAAACCCGGCTCCCGGCTATTTTGAACAGGATGCAGAACAGATCTGGTGGGGAGATTTCTGCAAGCTGTCCAGGGAGCTGATTCAGACAAGCGGTATTTCTCCGGAAGAGATAGGAGCCGTAGGCTCCAGCACCCTGGGCGCAGACTGCCTTCCCGTGGATGAGGAGGGAAAGCCTCTCAGGAAGGCGATTCTGTATGGAATCGATGCAAGATGTACAGAGGAAATGGAAGAGATGACCAGCTACTATGGGGAAGAGCGGGTTCAGGAATTATTCGGACGCCCAATCTGCTCCGGAGATGTGGCGGCCAAGATTCTCTGGTTAAAGAAAAACGAACCGGAAGTCTATAAGAAAACCTACAAATTTTTGACAGGCTCCTCTTATGTCACTGCAAAGCTGACAGGTAATTACACCATAGATCGTTTTTTAGGCATTGCGTCCTTTCGCCCCTTCTACCAGATGGACGGAACCATTCGGGAGGAGATGTGCGATCCGATCTGCAGTCCTTCACAGCTGGCAGAGGGCCATGCAGTAACAGATATTGCCGGCTGCGTGACAGAAGCGGCGGCAGCAGAAACCGGCCTTGCTCCGGGAACTCCTGTGATTGTGGGAACGGGAGATTCAGCGGCAGAGGCCATCAGTACAGGAGTGCTGTCACCGGGAGATCTGATGGTTCAGTTTGGTTCTTCCCTGTTTTTTTACTGCTGCACAGATCGTATGGTAACCGATGGGCGTGTTCGGGGAAACAGCTTCGTCATTCCAGGCAGGTACAGCATAGCGGCAGGCACCAATAATGCGGGAACCCTGCAGAACTGGTACAGGGATACTCTGTTTTCAGACTGTTTGAAGGCAGAAGAGACAGAGGCTGGAAGTTCTTTCGCCCAGATGATGGAGGGAATCGAAGAAATCGAGCCAGGAAGTGAGGGATTGGTGACACTTCCCTATTTTGCAGGAGAGAGAACGCCGATTAACGATCCGGCTGCCAGGGGAATTGTGTTTGGCCTTACCCTGAATCACACCAGAAAGCATTTATACCGTTCTGCCCTGGAGGGAATCGTATTTTCCATTCTTCAGCACATTGAAATTTTCAGGGAAAAGGGGATTGAACCAACCAGAATTTTAGCAGCCGGAGGAGGAACGAAAAATCCTGTCTGGATGCAGATGACAGCGGATATTACAGGTATTCCGACGGCAGTCGGGGAAGAGACCATCGGGGCATGTTATGGAGACGCCCTTATGGCAGCCATTGGAGTCGGGCATTTTAAGGGATTTGAAGAGCTGAGGAGTATTATAAACATTAAGAAAATATATACACCTGATGAGAAGCGGACGAAGCTGTACCGCCCGTATTATGAGATATTCTGCAGGCTCTATGAGGATAATAAGGAAAGCCTCCACCGGCTGTCTGACTTAAATAGTGGAGTTTAGGAGAAAAGAGGAAAATGGTATGAAATTTGCGGCAGTAGGATTTACATGTATTGACATTTATAAAAATCTGGGAATTCAGTATCCCACTGGAAACGGCATTGATCTGCTGTTTAATCTGATGGAGCAGGTGGAGGAAATAGAGCCTTCTGTGGTTACGGCTGTAGGTGATGATGAAAATGGAAGGCAGCTTTTAGAGGAGTGCAGAATCAGACAGGTGGATACCTCTCACGTACAGGTGGTTCCTAGAGGAAAGACAGCCGTGATAGAAATGCTGTTAAACGGAAAGGACAGGGTTCACCATTCTGCAGACAGAGGCGTCATGCCGGATTACAGGCCCACAAAGGAAGATATGGATTTCATATGCAGCCAGGATTATATCCACACGGATTTGTCCTGGAATGTGGTTGATCTGCTTCCTGAGATTAAGAAGAGAGGAACAAAGATATATTTTGATTTTTCCAAGCGGTATCAGCATCCGGATGTGCCAAAGATTTTAAGCTCTATTAACTATGGCATTTTCTCATTTGAAGAGGAAACGGAGGAGGTAAGGGAACTGCTTAAAATGGGATGTGAAAGAGGGGCAGAGATCCTTCTGGCAACCTTTGGAGAAAAAGGTTCCCTGGCCTATGACGGAACGAACTTTTACCGTCAGGAATGTCTGGCCTCCGATCATCTGGTGAATACGGTGGGAGCCGGGGATTCCTATGGATCCGGTTTTATGGCCGGAATCATTCGGGGAGAGAGTATTGAAGCGTGTATGGAACGGGGAGCCAGAAAAGCGGCTGAGATTGTCAGCATTTTTGAACCCTATCATAGAAAAGGAAGAGAATAATTATGGTGATAGATATGCATGTTCACCCGATCCTGTTCGGGCCGATTTGTGAAGATAAAAAGAAAGTGGAGTTTAGGAAACAGGAATTTGGCCTCTATAAATCCTCCCCCATTCCCATGAGCCAGGTAATGGCTGTGATGGATCACGCGGGAGTGAACAAGGCGGTGCTGCTGGCAGAGGACTATTCGACGGAGATGGGACAGCCAATTATCAGCAATGAAGAGGTAAAACTGCTGGTAAATTTGGAACCGGATAGGTTTATTGGATTTGCAAGCGTGGATCCCAGGGACTGCGGAGCCAGGGAGCAGCTGGAGCAGGCATTTTCAGAGTTAAAACTTTCAGGCCTGAAGCTGAATTTAAGCCATCTTCAGATGTATCCTGACGATAAGCGGCTGGAACCGTTGTTAAAGCTGTGCGTGCAGTATGAAAAGCCTGTGATGTTCCACAGTGGATTCAGCTGGGAACCGGATTCACCGTCCAAGTACGGAAGGCCGATTCTGTATGAGGATATTGCGGTGGAATATCCTTCGCTCAGGTTCTGCCTGGCCCATCTGGGATGGCCGTGGATAGATGAGATGTCCATGATGCTACTTAAATATCCAAATGTATATACAGACACAGCCACTGTATTTATGGACAGTCCGGCCAATTATTACGATCAGATTTTTATGAAAAATATGGCGCCTGGATGGCTCCAGAACAATCTGATGGATAAGGTAATGTTTGGCTCCAACCTGCCACGATTCAGACAGGTCAGAATCAGGGAGGGGCTTGAGAAGCTGCCGATTCGAAAGGATGTGTCAGACAGGATTCTGGGAGGAAACGCAAAAGTCTTCCTGGGAATGGAGGTGAGAGACTATGCTTATTAAGTCCTTTACTCATGAGATTGCCAGCAGGGAAGAATTCCATATGGTGAAGATTACAGAGCAGGTAAAAAAGGATGTAGAGGAAAGCGGAGTGAAAAATGGAGTTGTTTTCGTCATTTCACTTCATACCACTACAGGAATTATGATTAATGAAAGCCTTCCCTGTGTGGAAAAGGATATAGAACTTACCTTGGAACGCCTGATCCCTTCCGACGCTCCCTATGTCCATACCCATATGCTGCCCAGCTACGGAACCTGCAGCGGCAATGCTCCGGGCCATTTAAAATCCATGCTGTGCGGAAACCACTGCGTTCTTCCGGTTGCAGATGGAAAGATGGCGGGAGGAAGTGCCCAGGATATTTATTTCGTAGAGTTTGATGGCCTTAAAATCAGGCACTATACCGTTCAAATCCTGGGAGAATAGGGGAAATCTCTTTGCCTTTTACAGAAGATTGAGATATAATGTTATTGGCGAGACATATTAATATGTTTTGCCAGTAATATTATGTTGAAAAAGAGATAGAGGAACGATAGCTATGCTGAATGGAAAGACAGTGACCCCATTATACGTGCAGTTAATGAATCAGATAGAAGAAAAAATACGGTGCGGCGTTTATCAGCCGGGTGAAAGACTCCAGTCTGAAAGCGAGATGGCAAAATCCTTTGGAGTCAGCATTATCACAGTAAGAAGCGCTGTCAGCGGCTTAGTAGAAAAAGGGCTGGTGGAGAAAAAACAGGGAAAAGGAACCTTTGTTTCCAAGCCTAAATTCACCAAGGATATGAAAAATCTTCAGAGCTTTACGGAGATGTGCCGCTATATGGGCATGGAGCCGGGGGGGAAGATGCTGGAAAACTGTCTTGTATCTCCGGATGAGAAAACCAGGAAACTGTTAGGACTGGAGAAAGACAGCCAGGTTATTTCCATTTCACGCTTAAGATATGCAGACGGACAGCCTGTGGCAATCGAAAAAAATTATTTTCCAACAAAATATGCGTTTTTATTAGATGAAACATTTGATAATAATTCATTATTTTCATTTCTTCATGAAAAGGCAAAAGTAACCGTTTCAGCGTCAGAAAAATGGATTGGACTTTGCAGGACAACTGCTTCGGAAGCAAAGCTGTTAGGAGTAAGCAAGGGCTCTCCTCTGCTTTTTATTAAGAGCGTCACATATACCCAGGATAATGAGCCTCTGTATGTGGGAGTCCAGATATTTAACGGTGAAAACTGTTCTTTCTATATTTACCAGTCAAACGGACTGTAGGGAGGGGAAGAGGAAAGAGGGAGAAGTTTTCCGGCCAGAGCCTTTGGAGGAAAACTTCTCCCTCTTCCCATCTTATATATTTAATTCATCTCATCCTCAATCATCCGATACCCGATCCCTATCTCCGTAAAGATATACTCTGGTTCTGCCGGATTCTTTTCCAGCTTTCTTCTGATATGCGCCATATTTACCCTCAGAATGCTGTTATCCCCGTCTGCGTAGGGTCCCCAGATATTCTCAATAATCGAGTCATAGGTCATGACGCGGCCGGAATTTTTGGCCAGGAGGGAGATAATTTTAAACTCATTCTGTGTCAGATGGATCTCGTTCCCATTCAGGGTCACCAGGTGCTTCTCAAAGTCGATGATCAGATCCTTTGCCTGGAAAGGCCGTTTGTACAGCAGAGAGTCTGTGTTCAGCTTGTTGCTGTGGCGCATGGCTGTACGGATGCGGGCGAGAAGCTCAGAGGTTCCGATGGGTTTGGTCAGATAATCGTCAGCCCCCAGATCCAGAGCAGTCACCTTTTCCTGTTCCTGTGTGCGCGCGGAGATAACAATGATCGGGATACTTGCCCATGTCCTCACCTGGCGGATAATCTCCATGCCGTCTATGTCCGGCAGTCCCAGATCGAGAAGAATCAGATCCGGGCAGAGGGAAGTGATGATGGAGAGAGCATCCTTTCCTGTATGGGCCAGAGTGATTTTGTAGTCATGGGAAGCCAGGGCGGCGGTGATAAATCCGCAGATGTTTGGCTCGTCCTCCACTAATAAAATAGAAATTTTATGTGCCAATGTTTTGTTCCCCCTTTGGAAGTGTAAAATAAAATTCCGCCCCGTCAGCGTGGTTGACAGCGGCCAGCGTGCCGCCGTGGGCGGTAATAATAGTCTTGCAGATGGAAAGCCCGATTCCCATTCCTTTTCGTCCGTCTGTGGACGTGCTGGTAGTAGAGGAGGAGCCGTCAAAAATGGTTTTCAGCTTCTCCGGAGGGATTCCGATTCCGTAGTCCCGCACATGGAAGGTGACGCAAGAGACGCCTGCCTCTACAAAGCATTCAATGGGCTTTGTGCTTTTG